>MDTG01196567.1_pt1 | contig 49662 bp, 48 predicted proteins | sample 811421 | NCBI WGS metagenome assembly MDTG01 (sample SAMN05326645, study PRJNA326480) | marine metagenome | isolation source: seawater | place: Pacific Ocean: South East | collected 2011 | reverse complement strand
ATATTTTCATCATTGTCTAATTTAAAAAACTTATTTAAAATATTTAGTCCTCCTTCTTTATGTATACCGACAGAAAAAATATATTTTTTCATCTGTTAAATTTAAAAATTTTAATTAGATCAATTATTAAAAATATTGGAAAAATTAAAAAATAAAATATGATTAAAAATAGATTATTTCTCTCAATTATGTGTTTAAAATATAAAAAATGAACATTTATTTTTTTTATGATAGAAAACCAAATTTTTTTCCAAACTGAATTATTTTTTGATTGTTCGGGTAAAGTATGTTTATAGCTATATTCACGATTGTACCATACAGCCTCTTTACTTGAAGCAAGAAGAACTTTACCATTAATCATCAATTGAAATAGGAATGGATATGCCCAATTTATAATATTTTTATTTATTGACCAAAAATTATGATATTTACACTTTTTTAAAACTTCTGTTTTATGTAAAGCATAAAAAAAAGCATCATCAGCTTTATATAAAAAATTTATAATACGCAATATTTTAAAATTACTTATATACACGTTGGGTTGTTTTAATAAGAAGTCATTCTCTTTTATAAGGTGTGCCCAATATGGTGTAACAGATATTGCATCATTATGATTTTCCATATCATTATATAAAATTTCTATACATTTTGTTGAAATTTCATCATCATCACATAACCACATAAAATATTTTGTTTTGCTTAAACTCAATAAAAAAAGCAAATTATTTATTGCTCCAATATTAGTTTTTTGATGAATAAGATGAAAGTGAAAATTTTCTTTCTCCATTTTTTTTTTTATTTTATCTATTTCTTCAATATCTTTAATTTCTTGAGAATTATTTGAAACATAAACGGTAATATTTTTGTAAGTTTGATTTTTTAAACAATTTAATGTTTTTAAAAGTAAATCATTTCTTTTATAAGTGGGTATTGCCACTGTAATTTCTGCTTTATCACTCACTATAAACTTACTTTATATTGGTTATTTGATTTAGTTGTTCTAAGTTTTTAACACTAAAAACTATTTTTTTTGCATTTTTTAATGGCCATTTTATAACTTTCTCAAATGTTAAATTTTTATTTAATGCCCTAAACTCAATAATTTTCTTTGTTAAATTTGAATTATTTCGTGGATCATTTTGATAGAAAGAATAATTTTTTTTATACTTTCCTGTCAAAAGACCTTTGGCTAATGGCATTCTTGCATAAACCTCAAGCTTATTCTTTTTACAATAAGGAATTAATTTTTTCAAAGATTGGTTACTAAACATATTAAGAACAGTCTGAATAACAGATATATTGTAATTTTTTGCTCCATAGATTTGTTTTAAATTATTATCTAAAACTAATTCATGCTTGATCGAAAGACCTAATCTTGTTATGTCACCCAATTTTTGTCTATCCTCAAGAAACTTCCAAACCTCATCAATAAAAAACTCATTATTATTTCCTGAATGAAAATAATAGGTATGTATTTTTTGTATTTTTAAAGATTTTAAGGATTTGTCTAATTGATTTTTAACAGATTTCACTATTTCATATGTTTTTTTTTTATCATTTATTTTAAATTTTGATGAAACTAAAAATTGTATTTTATGAGTATTTATAACTTTACCAATTAATTTTTCTACTTTATTAGATTTTCCATAGCTAAAAGCAGTGTCCAGTTCTTTAATACCTTTTTGATTTGCCTTTAAAAGTATTTTTTTAGAAAGATCATCTGAAATTTTTGAACCCCAATTGTCAGAAAAAACTTCAGTACCTAAAACTAAAGATTTTATAAACATATAAATTAAACTAAAAGTTTTCCTTTTTTATATAAATACTCAATTTGCTGGAGCCTATAAAACTCTCGTTGTTGAAATTTTTTTAGATTAATTTTATTTTTTTTTAAATCATTAATTGTTTTTTGGACCCCAATTTCAATTTTAGTAAACTTTACATTTTTTAAAATTTTATGGAGTTTGTTAAAATTTACTTTATATGAACGTTTGTCTTTTCCATTAGTGATTTTTCTATCTTTAATTAAATTTTGATCTAAGTCATTTTGTATACTCTCAGAAAGATATTGTAATTTACAATTTTTAATTTTTGACTTAATTAATTTAGCCACATTAATAATTTTTTCATTATTATGATTGATACCTATATTAAGTGGAAAATAACTATTTTTTAAATTTTTCTTTTTAATTAACTCTATAATAGTAACACAAACATCGTCTATAAAAAGATGGGGCCTCCAGGCTTGCCCATCAGAGTTTAAAATAATTTTTTTTGATGTTAGGCCCATTCCTATCAGCATATTAATTACAACATCAAAACGTATTCGTGGTGAATAACCAAAGACAGTTGCTAATCTTAAAATTATTGGAACAAAATTTTTATCTGATAATTTTTTTAATCCTTTCTCAATCTCAATTTTATTTTTAGAATAATATGTTTGTGGATTAGTAAGACTTTTTTCGGTAAGTTCTTTGTTATTAATTCCGTAAACTGAACAACTTGATGGATAAAGAAATTTAATTCCTAATTTTTTACAAATCTTAGCTATCTTAATAGTATAATTTTTTGTTCTATTATAAAAAAGTTTGGGATTTAGTTTATCTATTGGGTCATTTGAAAAATCAGCCAGTTGAATAACTACATCAAATTTGCTTAAATCCTTTTTAGTAATATTTTCTATATCAAAATAAAAATCATTTGAATTATTAACTTTTCCTATAACTCCTTTTTTAAAATACCCAGTATCCAAACCTTTGAAATAAAAACCATGCTCCCCTAAAAATTTACTTAATCTACTGCCTAGATAACCTTGGGATCCTATTACTAATATTTTTTGATTATGCATAACTTATAACTTAGGAAATACTGAAAAAATTTTTTTATTAATTGAAAATTTTTTAACCGTATTTTTTATTTCATTTAAGTAAAGAGGATTTATTACTGCTATACGGTTTGATCTATCTCGTTCGATTCCCTTTGTTATGCCAAAAATCTTAATATCTGTGCCAGGTATAAATTTATTTTCTAAATGCGGATTGCTATCAATTATAAATTCCATATCATTAGATTTTATATCTAATAAATTTAATAACATAACGCCTTTTCCACCAGCTCCCCACATTATTGAATTAGTTAGTTTTTTTTTAATATTTTTTTTCCATTTTTTGTAATCAAAATTAAAATTCGATTTAAATTTGAAGTTTAATTTTTTTATAATTTTTTTCTTCTCCCATAAAGAAATGATATATTCTTTATTAAATACATATTTAACAAAAACTTTTTTATAACCAAATTGTGACATGAAATACTCAATATTTTTCTTTGAATAGTAACTACAATGTTCATTAGAAAAATAATGAAAGTTATTTTTTTTAACAAATTCCCAACATGGAATTTCAATAAAAAAAAATTTAGGTTCTTCAAAGATTAAACCTTTAATAAAATTTTTTACATTTGATTGGTGCTCTAAAACATGTCTTAGAACTAATAAATCTGGTTTTAAACAAATTTTTTTATCATAATATTTAGGAATTTTTTTTAGTTTATTTAATTTGTTTACTTTATGTACTTGAGTTCCTTTTTGACTCACCAACCAAGATACATCAAAAGCAGAATAATTTATTTTTGTTTTGTAGTTTTTAATTAATTCCTCTGCAAATTTTCCATCTCCAGCCCCAACTTCTATAATATTCTTTGCTTTTTTAGTTTTTAGATAAAGCTCTCTTGCTATTAATTTTAAATAATTTTTAAAATACTGAGAGTATGATCTTTTTGCATCATACTCTACTTTATAATCAAGATTAGTATATTTTGCATTGAAAACAAATTCACACTTTTTACAAATAACAAAATTAATTTTTACTAATTGAGATGTTAGTGATTTTTTTTTATCTTTTTGATAATTAAGATTATATTTTGGAATTTTATCGTGCCTAAAAATTGATTTAGTTTTTTTATTTCCACATAACTTACATTTTACAATCATATCTTGTTTTCAAAATAAGTTATTCTTGTTCCACTTTGATCAATTTTAAAAGGCATTTGATAAAATTTTCTAAGCTTATTTCTAATATTTTTTTTTTTATTTTTTGGAACATACAAAAGTAAAAAACCTCCACCTCCAGCTCCTAATACTTTTCCACCTATTGCTCCATTATTAATTGCTAAATTATAAATTAAATTTATTTTTCTTGAGGTTATTTTATTTGAAAGTTTTTTTTTTAAGTTCCATCCATCGTTAAGTATTTTGCCAAGTCTATTTAATTTTTTTCCATTTTGAATAATTTTTTTTATAATATCTACTTGTGATTTCATTTCAGACAAAACAGAAAAATTTTTTTTTATATTTTTATTTTGTTGTTTTATCATACTACTAGCACTTCTTTTATTTCCTATATAATAGAGCATTAATGAATTTTCTAAGTTTTTAAGGGTTTCATTTTTGTAAATTACGGGTTCAATATTTACTACTTCATTTTCATAAAATGAGAAAATATTCATACCTCCATAGGTTCCAGAAAAGTGATCTTGTTTACCAATTGATCTCTTCACAAGATTTATTTCGATTTTTGCAGCTATAGTTGCAATATTATATTTTGAGGTTTTCAATCCTAAAAATGAAGATAAAGCATATACCAAGCCAACAGTAAATGAACTTGAGGAACCTAAGCCCGTATTAGCAGGAACATCAGAAAAAGTTGTAATTTCTAATGGAAAATCTATCTTAAAATATTTAAGAGCTTCTCTAACAATTGGATGCTTAATTTGATTAATTTTGTTGCAAAATTCGACTGTGCTCCAATTTATTCTATATTTATATTCAACAACACCTAATTGTTTTTTCACGACAACATATAAATACTTATCAATCGCCATATTTATTACTTTACCAGGTTCAAATCTATAATATGATTTGATATCTGTTCCTCCTCCAGCAAGACTAATTCGTAATGGTGTTCTGGTTATGATCATCTTATTTTTTATAAAAATTGTTTATCATATTTATTGCATCAACAGTATTTCTTTTAATAGCTAAAGGCTTATTTAGTTTATTAAAACCTTTAAATAATTTTTTATTATTGATTAATATTGATTTACATCCAGAGTTAAATGCAGCGATACAGTCCCTTGGGTCATCTCCAATATATATTACGTCACTCAAATTAAATTCATATTGTGATGAAGCTTTATAAAATAAACCTGGATTCGGTTTTCTACAATCACAATTATCAATCCAATGATGAGGGCAAAAATATATTTTTATAATTTTAATACCTTTCTTTTTTAATAATTTATTCATTTTCTCATGAATGATATCTAATTCTTTTAATGACATTTTTTTTCTACCTATACCTGCCTGATTTGTTATTATGATAAACTTAAATTTTTCTTTAGATAAAGAAATTAATCCATCAATATTCTTTTTTATTAGTTTAAATTCACTCCAGTTATTAACATAACTTCCTTTTTTCTTTTTTTTATTTATTAATCCGTCTCTATCTAATAAAACTATTTTTTTTTTTGAAAAAAATTTCCTAGTTTTTTTTAATCTTTTTGAGTCAGAAATACTGTGATAATTTTCACTACTTATTAACGAATTTAAATTATTGTCTTCTATCATGTCTTGAAATATATCAGAAAAATCAATGTTATCATTTCTGATATAAGAAAAAAGTTTATTTTTAGATGCAGCCATGTAACCAATTTCTACATAACTTAAATTTTTTTTTTTTCTTAATTTATCGTATTCTACGATTTTTTTGTTTTTATTAATTCTTAAATTACCTTTATTTTTTTTTGATAAAAATAATGTTAAAGGTTTTTTTTCTTTAAAATGTATTTTTTTTATTTGCTCAAAAGGATAATTTGCAAAATTATCTGAATAAATAAGAAAGAAATTTTTTTGAATTTTTTTCTTTGCATTATACAATCTTTTATTGGTTTTCCAGTTTACTGGTCCTTTATCATATCTAATATTAACACCAAATTTTGAACCATTAGAAAAATAATCACTTATATTTTTGCTTTTGTAACCAGTTAACAATAAAAAATTTGTAACTCCATAATGCTTAAATTGATTAATTAAATAACATAAAAATGGTTTGCCATTAATTTCTACCATTGGTTTAGGAATATTTTTGGTTAAGGGTCTTAATCTTTTTCCCTGACCACCACAAAATATTACAACTTGTTTCATTTTTATAATAGTTTTCTTATTTTAAGAACCTCAAAAAGACCTTCTTCCAGAGTATATTTTGGTGACCAATTTAATAATTTTTTTGCTTTGGAATTAAAAGATTTTTTTCCTTTTTGTTTTTTAACTTTATTATTTTTAAAAATTTTTTTTGAAAATTCATTATTTAATGAAAGAATTTTTTCAATTTTTTTCACTAATTCCTGAATAGAAGTAATTTTTCCTGAACCTATATTAATAACACTTTTTATTTTTTTAATTTTTAAAGATTTCATTATTGCGTTAACTACATCTTGAATGTAAATATAATCATTACTAGCACTAGGATTTTTAATTTTTATCTTTGTTTTATTAAGCAGATTTTTTAAAATTATTTGTATAATTGTATTTTTTCTTTGATTAAATCCATAAACGTAAAATAGTCTTAGCCATACATAATTTATATTTTTCTCTTTACATATCATATCCAAAAATTCTCTTATTACATTTTTAGAGTAAGAAAAGAATGAATTTGCTTTATAAGAAACATCTTCTTTACATGTACCGTTATAAGATCCATATTCTAAACAAGATCCGGTTATAATAATTTTTTTTAAGCTTGGTAAATTAGAAATATTATTTAAAAAAAAAATATTTTTTTTAATATTTTCATTACAATTTTTTAAGGAAAAATTAGGTATACCTTGCCAGGCTAAGTGTATTAAAATTTCTGGATTAAATTTTCTTATTACATTATTTAATTCTCTTCCTATATCTTGTTTTGTATAATTTATATTAAATTTTTTTTTATGAGGTTTTCTAGAACAAATTAAAACTTTAAAATTACTTTTTTCTAAAGCTTTTATTAAATTTTTTCCAATGAAACCTGTTCCCCCGCTAATAAGTATTCTCATATATTTTTAAGATTTAATTTTAAATAGTTTTTATCTTTATAAGAAATTTTACTTGGCTTATTTGGCCATTTAACATTTGCTATCTCATCATCATACCTAAAACCTAAGTAGCTTGATTTTAAATTATTTTCAAAAAAACAATCCATATAATAATGAATTATTGTATTATTCTCTAATGTTAAAAATGCATTTGCACAACCAGCTGGAATCAATATTGAGTGATTATTTTTTCCATTAATTTTACAAGAAAATTTTTTTAAAAAAGTTTTAGAATTTTTTCTTAAGTCAATAGTTACATTGTAAATTGAACCATTAATGCAGTTTAATATTTTATTTTCAGTATATGGTTCTTTCTGAAAATGAAACCCTCTTAATGTATTTTTTTTTTTATTAATGGAAATATTAGTTTGTCTAATACGGAAATTAATTTTATTTTTTTTTAATATTTTTTCACAAAAACTTCTATGAAATGAACCTCTTAAATCGAAATTTTTCTTTGGTATTATTAAATAACATTTATTAATATTTGTTTTTTTTATTTTCATTTTTTATTTATTGGTAAAATAATTTTATTTTTAAATTTATATTTTTTCATTATATTTAAAATTTCTTTCTTAAAATTCCATGCCAAAAGAACCATATCCTTTTTGTATATATTTTTAATAGAATTATTTATCGATTTAATTTTTATGTTTGTACCAGGTGTAAACAGATTGTGTTTCAATGTATTTTTATCTATGATAAAATCAATATGCTTATTTGATACTTTGCAATAATTTAAAAGTGTAGAACTTCTCGCCGATGCCCCATAACCAAATAATTTTCCATTATTCTTAAATGATTTTAAAATATCAAATTTAAATTTTTTAGCATGCATTTTTGATTTTTTTGAAAATATTTTCCATTTTTTTAAACTATTCAATTTTTTCTTTTCTTCATCTTTTTTCAATTTTATTAATAATTTCTTCTCTTTTATTTTCTTTTTCGAAAAAATTAAAACTAATGATCCTCCACTTATAGGACTTTTAAAAACATCAAATGGATAAAGATTATATTTCTCAAATAAACTAGAGATAGTTTTGATGGTAAAATAGAATAAATGTTCATGATAAATAGAATCATACTGTAGTTCATTTAAGATATCTTTCGCATAATGAAATTCAATTGCTACAATTGATTTATTACTTGCAAGATTAGAAATTCCTTTTACTACTGAATGTATATTTTTGACATGTGGGATTACATTTCTTGCAAAAATTAAATCTATATTATTATTTTTTTTTTTAATTTTCAGAGATGTTTTCTCGGAAAAAAAATCTGGAATTGTCTTAATTCCTTCTAGATTAGCGATTTTTGCTATATTTTTTGCTGGATCAATACCTAAAACTTTATGTTTATTTTTTAAAAATGGTTTTAAAAAAGTTCCATCATTACTTGCTATTTCGACTATCATTGAATTGTTTTTCAAATACTTTGAAGTCAGATTGTAAAACTTTTGTGAATGTTTTTTAGCAGTAGCTGACGTTGCTGTTACCCAGAAATATTTATTAAATAAAAATTTTGGACTTAATGAAATTGATAATTGTGAAGTACTACACCTACAACAAAAAACTAATTTTAGTGGAAATTCTTTAATTTTTTCATTTTTTTTATGAAGACTGTTTGCTGGTGGTTGCTTTCCTAAATCTAGAATACTTCTTAAATTTTTAGACTTACAAATTCTACAGTTTTTTATTTCACTTGCCATTTTTTATATATCTTAAATTATGGTCTAAAATATCATCCATTTTTTCTTTAATATTTGCTATTCTATTAGTTTTAGATCCCCTAAAATGAATTTCAGTAAAATTAATTTTTTTAAAAAAATCAATTAATTCTAAGCCTCCCTTTTCTAAATTCCATTTTGGCTTGTAATAATCCTTTAGTTCATCAATTATTCTTTTAAAACTTACTTTATACGATCTTGGATCAACTAAATGTTCTTTTGTATAAGTGATTTCACATTGTGGCATTATTTTATTTACTGCATCTGCTAAATCCTTGACTGTATAGTTGCCATTTTCTATTCCTACATTATATGCTTTTCCTGAAACAATTTCTCTTGGCGCATTTAAACCAGCAATTAAGGCTGAAACCACATCCTGAACATGAACCACTGGCCTCCATGGTGACCCATCACTTTTAATCTCAATTTTATTTGTAGTATACGCACATGCAACTAGGTTATTAAATACTATATCACTTCTCAGCCTAGGACTTACTCCAAAAACTGTAGAAGGTCTAAAAGATACAACTGTGAAATTTTCATCGTTGAGTGAATTTAAAAAAATCTCAGCTTCCCACTTAGTTTTCGCATATTCGGTAACAGGTTTTTTTTTACTTTCAATCTCATCAACTTCAACACTTGTATCGGATATGCCATACATGCTTTGAGAGGAAACATATATGAATCTTTTTACCCCAATTTTTTTAGATAACATCGCGATTTTTTTAGTAGACAAAAAATTAATTTCTTTTGTTAAATTTAAATTCAACTCACCTAAAGGATCATTAGATAATGCAGCTAAATGAATTATAAAATCTATTCCCTCTAAATCTTCAATAGCTATATCTCTTATATCTTTGTATATTTGCTTATTTAAAGGTTCAACATCAATTAAATTACAATCTTTAAAAAAACCGCTATCATAACCTATCACATTATAATTTTTTTTTAAAACTTCTGTTAGAACTGAACCAATGTAACCTAAGTTGCCTGTTATAAGAATATTTTTCATTTTAAATTAATATTTATTTTTTTAATAATTTATACCAATCATTAATATGGTATTTAGACACATAAGCATAATTTTTTTTTAATTCAAAAATTTTTTTCTGTCTTTTTTTTTCAAACCACCAATTTTTATTACTTGGCAAATTATTAATAAAATTAGCAGCAGTATATGGGTTACTAAAAAATAAATTATTTTTTTTCAAGTCTTTGATAAACTTTTTTCCAAATTTTGATAGATATTCGTCACTTTTTTCCAATATCAAAATAAATGGAATGTTTAAGCTAATTAATTCAAAAATCATTGTACTCATATAATCAAAAACAATAAGATTACTCTGATAAAGTACTTTTTTATTATTTTTAAATAGTTTTATACTTATGTCTAAATACTTGCTAAGTTTTTTATCACTAATTTGTTCTTCGTATCTGTTTTTTTCATAATAAGATTTAACAATAAATTTTTTTTTCAAATTTTTAAAAAATGATCTTTTTGTGTCTAAAGATCGAATGTAATCATCATTCCTTTTAAAATCACCTTGGAATTGACTTTCCCTCAATGCTTCAAATACATAACAAACATCAAATTTCACATTACCTATTATTTTATCATTTGGGTTAAGATTAAATAAACGAATAGAGGATAATTTTATTTCTTTTGATTTTAATGGTTTTCCCCAAACAAAATATTTTGAGCAAATATCATAGTCGTCATGATAATTAGTTACAAATTGATCATGTATTCTATGGTTCCCACCATGTTGGCCAATAAAAATTTTAAAATTTTTATTTGTTGACAAACGTAGTATCATATTTTTGAACAAATCATCATCAAGGTGTGAAGTATCAGTATAAAAACTACTCGCTTTTTTTAGTAATTTATCTCCAGTTTTTTCATAAAGATTAAAATTTTCCATATAACTTGATGGAATAATTTCAGCAACAAATTTTGCAACAGAATAATATTTTTTATCAAATAAACTTAAAAATTTTAATCTCTTTTCTTTCGAATAACATAATCCACTGGGTATAAAGATCTTTGTAAGATCAAGTAAAGGTAATATTTTAAATTTAGATTTAAGAATTAACAAAAAAATTTGTTTTATTTTTAATCTTGATCTTATTAAAAATAATGTTTTGTTGGATGAGAATAGTTTAATTATTTTAAAATACAAAAGTTTTTTTAAATTAGCGTTTAATTGAAACGTATTTTTATTTTTAATATTAGAATCATAATTATTATTTAAAATTAATTTTTTAATAAAATACATTTGATATTTTTTTGTATTAATAAATTTGAAAAATTCTATATAATCATTTGGTGGATAATGTTTAACTGGGCTTTCTGATATTATTCTTTTTTCTAATTTTCTAGAGAAAAAATTTGCGAAGAAATTATAATAAAAAAAAATATTTAAAGTAATATTTAACCAAGGGCCGATTAAAATTTTCCATTGTTTAGTAGAATACTTTTTTTTATGTAAATTATTTAATGCCTTGGAAATTTGAATTGAAAAATTTTTTTTAAATATAGCAAATTCTTTCTTATGTAATTTACGATAATTTAAAAAATTTTTATTCTTTATGTCTCTAAAGTAATCTTCAATAAAATTTTTACTTTTCATATTATCATTTATATTTTTTCATTAAAAATTTTAATACGTATGAAGATTTATAAATATTTTTTAATTTTTCCCAGAGGTATTTTTCAGTTCCATATATTGAGTGATTTTTTTCTTTTTTTGAAAGATATTTTTCCAAATCATTATCTGTCCATTTCATTTTTTTTTTAAAGTATTTAATATCTTTTTTTTCTTCTTCAATTGTGGGATAAGTCGGTTGCTGGAGAATTTTTAAAGCATTTTCCCGACTAATTTCTTTAGAAATTATTAAGTTACTCAAATGCAGTTTTCTCTTATCTATACCAAACTTTTTTGGCAAAATATATGCTTGGTAAAATCTAGTAAAAATAGATTCATAATGTTTGTATGGATAGGGTCTATAATCAATTCTATTTTTTAATAAATTAATTGCTTCTTCTTTTGAATAATTAAAATAATCTGGAAATAAAACCCATTGTATTTTTTTTATTATTTCAAAATAAATAAAATCTATAGTACCAAATAATGGAAAAGTTTTTATTTTTTGTTTAGAAAATTTCTTAGTTATTAATCGAATATTTTTTGCATCATTTTTAAACCATGACCAATTTGTAGGAATACTAAAGCCTTCAGTTGCTGTGTTGGTTCCTGAAAGAATATATTTTATCTTGTATTTATTAGCCATTTTATAATTGATGGCTAACATAGCATTATCCATTAGAAGTTCAGTATCGATAACATCTGCATCAAAAAATGCTTGTTGAAGATTTCTATATTCTTTCCAATTAATTACATGGGTATATAAATCAATGCCACATTTCCTTATTAATTTTGAAATATTATTTTGAGCAAGCTCACTATTCCAACCATTATCTAAATGAACTGCTAAAGGTCTTAAACCTAAATCGCATGCCTTTATGAGTGCAAATGAACTATCTACGCCCCCTGAAACTCCTATTATGCAATCATATTTTTTATTTTTGCCATCCATTTTAATTACATTAACCAATTCATCTAATTTTTTTTTATTATTAGCTAGACTGATTTGTCTTTTTTTAAAATCTTTACAAAAATTACAGATCCCATTTTGGTCAAAAACTATATTTTCAGCAGTTGTATCCATAATACAATTTTCACAAACTTGAAATTTATAATTTCTATCTATCATTCTCTGGAATATACGAAATTAGGACTGCGTTATGAGGACCATAATAAATAAATAATGCCCCAACTCCTACAGCATCAACATTGTCATTTTTCAATATTGTATTTATTTCTTTATACGATTTTATTCCACCATTTACGATTATAGGAACATTAATATTTTTTGTACATAAATCTAATATTGAAAAATCAAAACCACTTAAGGAACCCTCTCTAGTTACATTGTTTATCAATATCTCACCAGCACCTAATTCTACATATTTTGTTATCTGATCTAAAATATTTAAATTTAAATACTTATTATTAGATGAATTATATAATCTTTTTTTACCAAATATATCTTCCTTAATATCTAATGAAACTACAATACTCTGACTGCCAAAATTATCTGAAAGAATCTTAATTAAGTTTGAATCTTCTAATACAGAGCTATTTATAGAGATTTTTTCAACTCCTATAGAAAATAACTTCTCCACTTGAGATAAGTTGTTTATTCCACCACCATAAGTGAAAGGCATTCTACATTCATCTGCAATATCTTTAATTATATCATAATTTAGATTTTCTTTTTTTTTTGACTTAAAAATGTCTAACAAAATTATTTCATCAACTTGAATTTCATTAAATATTCTAACAGCATTAATTGGGTCGCCCACATATTTATGATTCTTAAAGTTTGTTGATTTAACTAACTCATCTTCTTTAAGTTGTAATATAGGTATAATTCTTTTTCTTAGCATTTTTCAATGAAATTCTTAATTAATTGCTTGCCTTGATCAAAACTTTTTTCAGGGTGAAATTGAACTCCATAAATATTTCCAACTGCAATCGATGAGGAAAAATCATTTATATAATTTGTTGTAGTTAAAGTAATATCTTCATCTTTTTTTAAAAATGCATAACTATGGGCAAAATAAAATAATTTATTTTCGATTTGATCAAATAATTTGTTACTTTTATGTATATTAATTTGATTCCATCCTATATGAGGTACTTTTTTTGTATCGCTCTCAAACTTTTTACATTCATGATTTATAAATCCAAAACCTGAAGCTATACCTTCTTCACTTCCTTGAAAAAGCGCTTGCATACCAACGCATATTCCTAATATTGAATATTTTTTCTCAACAACTAGTTCTTTAATCTTATAAAATAAATTCTTAGATTTAAGAGATTTCATGAATGAGTCAAAACTACCAATCCCAGGTAGAATTATTTTTTTTGTATTGGAAAAGTCTTCTGGCTTATCAACAATTATATGATTTAAATCAAGATCGTTTAAAACTCTGATAATAGAACCGATATTTCCAACACCTGATTTTATAACATTTACCCTATTATTCTTCATTTTTTTTAAGATTAAGTATTATGTATAGAATTATTATTAATGAAAACAAAAAACCACCATTGAAATAACCAGCTCCCCTTATTAGCTGAGTACAAACTATCCCTAAAAAAAAGATTTTTTTATCTGTAGATATTTTTTTAGTAAATAAAAATAATAGTAAAACAGGAAGTAATAAAAAAGCAAAAATACCAAACTCAGTAAAAAGCTTTGGTAAATTGGCAGATGCATCATTATAATTTAAAGTATAAACCTCGTGATATAAAAATGGAGTTACATAATAGTTAAACATATAAAAATCAAAAGCATTTTCATACCTATTTAAACCCCAGCCGAAAGGTCTGCTTAAGATAGTTTCTATACTTATGTTAATTGCATTAATAAAAACGCTGCTACTTAAATTAAAGCTTAATTTTGAATTAAATCTTTTTACAGGAAAATTTTCATATTTTTTATCCTTAGATACTGATTTATAACCAACTTCCTCTCCTAACTTAGGTATATATTGTTCATTTATCTCAACTACATCTTCCTGATTTTTATGTTGTTCTGATTCAACTTTAGTTTCAAAATTTTTTTTCTGCAAATCAAGAGCTGCTATATTTAATCCTGTGCTAGTCTCCGTTACTTTGGAAACACATCGCTTATTATCGTGTGTATAAAAAAAAATAGCTAAAATTATTACTAAAAAAATAAAATTTTTTTTAAAAAAAAATTTATAATCAAGAAATAGAATTAAACCAAAAATTAAACAAAATGAAAACATGAGTGTAGAAGAAATTTCAAGTTGTAAAATTAGAAATAAAATTGAAAAAAGTATAAAACTGAATAATAAACCCTTATTTTTATTTTTATAAATAAAATATCCAAAAATAGACGGTATCATCATACCAAAATGAGAATTCTCTAAAAAAATAAATGTATTTTTAAATTGAAAATCAGAACTGCACAAATTTTCTATTTCCCACAACGTACTTCTTTCAATGGGTGAGAAAAAATAAGAAAAAAATAAAATAGTTAGAAAAAAAATTATAATTAGATCTAAATTATCCATAATTATATCAAGATAAAAAAAGATAAAAAAAGATAAAAAGAATAAGCCTAATATTCCTAATAAATTATGCCTATTATAAGAAGCTCCATCTATATAGGCATTATATACTTGATGTAAAAATATCAAAGATACAACGGAAAAAATGATTAACAAATTATTTTTATTATTTCTTAAAAATTTAAAATTATTTTTAATAATATTAGGAATGAACAATAAGGAAGATAAAATGATTAATTCCCTAAAACCATATTCACCGAATAATTTTATATCCCAGAAAAAAAAATAAAAACTTGTTAATATTAAAATTATTATAACACTAATTTTCTTATTTTTTAGCTGAAAAATATAATCCACCCATTAGAAATATAATTTTTAAAATTAAAGTAAAGAATATATTTTGATTTTTAATTATTAAATTAAGTTCTTCATTAATAGCTTTCAAATTTTTAATTCTAAGAAAGAAAATTATATAAATTTTTAGATAAATATTTGATTTTTTAAAAACTCTTTTAATATGATTAATCTTAGATATTAAAAATTTTTCTTTTTCATTTTGCGCTTCAAAATTATCAACTAAAGATGTTTGCCTCTTGTGCATTCTACTGTAAAAAAGTGGCTTATTAATTATCTTTACATTATACTTTTCAAAAATCCTATACATTAGGTCATAATCTTGAACATGCTTCATTTTTTCGTCAAAATATCCAATCTCTACAAAAAATTTTCTTGGTATTAAAGCCGTACACAAATTTATATTATCTCTAATCAAAATTTGATATTTAAGTTTAAATTTAAAATTTTTATAAAGTTTTTCTTTTAATATATCTTTATTTTCTTTAATTAAATAAAATCCAGTTAATGTCAAAATTTTTAAGTTTGATTTTAAATAATTAATTTGTAATTCAAATTTTTTAGGATGAAAAAAATCATCATGGCTCAGCCAAGAAATATATTTTCCTTTTGATTTTTTTATGCCTGTATTTAATGCATGACTAACACCTTTATTATTTTTATAACTAATATATTTAATGTTTAATTTTTTTTTATATTTTTCAAATATTCTTTTTATTCTTATTTCTTCAGGCGATCCATCATTTACAATAATAATTTCAAATTTTTTAAAAGTTTGTAATTTTAAACTTTCTAAAGAGTCATTAAGGAAATGTGAATTTTTATAAACTGGTATAATTACTGAAATTGGAACTGTCATTTTATTTTAAAATTTTTAATAATTTTTTGTTTTGTTCCTCTCTTGAAAATTGCTTTAAATTATCTAATTTTTTATTTTTTATTTTTTTTAAATTTAAGAAAAAATTTTTTAATGAAACTTTACTGTAGTCAATTGAAAAACCCAGTTTATATTTTTTGATTAATCTACCAGCCTCTGTTTCACCGTTAGAAATCATGATTATTGGAACTCCTGAGCTTAAATATTCATAAAACTTTCCAGTTATTACTTCTTTTGAAGTTGATTTCTCAGTATGTAAAATTAATAAATAATCAAAATTTTTCATTTTTTTTTGTGTTTCAAAATATGATATATTTTTTTTAAATGTAAAGTTTTGATAATTTTTTATAAATTCTTTTTTTAATATAGAATTTCCATAAAATATAAAATTAATATTATTTTTTACCTGAAGTGAATTATAAATAACTTTTATATCTCTATAACTATGATTGTCGTCTGAAATTAAACCAAAATAACCAATAGATATATTTTTATTTTTTTTTACAGCTATATTTTTTTTCGGAGAATATAAAAAACCATTTTTTAAAAGAATAGTTTTTTTGCTTTTGTTTAGTAGTAAAATATCATTAAAAATTTGTTTAGTTGAACATAATGCATAATGACATTGATCTAATATATTTTTTTCAATTTTTGTCATAATTTTTTTAATTAAAAAAAGTCTTTTTGATTTTATTCTTTGTGTCCAACCATCCCTATAATCTAGGATGATTTTTACATTTTTATCCTTTTTTTTAATTTTACTTACTAATCTAAATAAGGAAAAAGGTGGTGCTGATATAATTATATAATCTGGATTAAAAGATAAATATATATTATCAATCTCTTTTAAGTATTTTTGATTGTTAAAGAAATTATGATCAATTCCTAAAATATATAGTAAGTTTGAAAAAAAAATTTTAAAAAAAGCAAATATATATTTTTTTAAATTATTTTTTGAAGTTGTTTTAGATTTGATATAAATTTTTTTTACATGGTCAATGTCCTTTTTAAAGCCATAAAATCCATATTTTTTTTTTTTAATTGAGATTAATTTTAAATCATGACCTTTTAAACTTTTTAGATAAGACAATACTCTTATTACACCACCTACAGATTGAGTATATGGAATGAACTCACCCGTAATAAATAAGATTTTTTTTTTTTTCAAACTATTAATATTTATCTGTTAGATTTTTGTGTAAATTTTATAACATATAATAAAATATCCATATCAAAAATAAAATATAATTTATTAAAAGTTATTTTTTTTAATTATTTGGTCCGCTTTCTTTATATCAAAATTATGATACCCAACTTTTAAAATTATAGCTCTCATTTTTTTTAAATCCACAATATCATCAATTGTATATTTATTATTCAAAAACCAATTTTTTGGAGATTTTAAATATTGAATTTTGAATTTTTTTTCATTTTGATAATAAATATTAGTCAAATTCTCTAAATTATATTTTGTTAATTTATTATTTAAATATATTTTATTAAGTGATTTTGAAGAAACAATTTCAATTGTTAGACCTTGATCCACTTTTTTTATTTTTTTATTATTAGAAATTAAATCATATGTGAGATTTTTTTTTTTATTTAATTTTGTAATTATATTATTTATATTTTTATAACTATAGAATGGCCTATCCCCGCAAACTCTTAAAAAATAATCAAAATGAAATTTTTTTGAACAATCTATTGTTCTTTTAATAAGATTATTGGTAGATCCATAAAAAAATTGAATTGGATATTTTTTAAATTTTTTTTCAAAAATTTTATCTTTTCTAGATTTTGTTGTCGCCAATATGATCTTTTTTATAGATTTAATTTTTAATGTATTTTGAATTACTTTCTCAATTAAACACTTATCTCTATAAATTTTTAATAAAGCTTTATTCTTTAGCCTTTTTGAATTTGATCTAGAATAAATTATTGCAGTATTAATCAATTTGATTTTCTATAATATTCTTTAAACCACATTATAAAATTTTTAATACCTTTTTTATAATCTGTCTTGAATTTGTACTTTATAATTTTATTTGTATTTATTATCTTTGAGTAGGAATTTGGAATATCTCCTTGTTGTATTTTTAAGAAATTCTTAATAGCTTTTTGATCAAGATTTATTTCTATTTCTTTAATATAATCCATTAATTTTACTTTACTCTGATTTCCAATGTTTAAAATTTGATATGAAGCTGAACTTCTTGAGGGGTTATTTGAATTTAAACTTTTATTTTTTTTTGGATATTTGTTTTTAATTTTTTTTAGACACTCAACAACATCATCTATATATGAAAAATCTCTAACATGATTTCCGTTATTAAAAACATCAATAGGTTTCTTTTGAATTATATTTTTTACAAATTTAAATAAAGCCATATCAGGTCTACCCCAAGGACCATATACTGTAAAAAACCTAACGCCAGTGCATTTTAAACCATAAATACAACTATATGAATGTGCCATAAGTTCATTTGATCTTTTTGTAGCAGCGTAAAACTGTGATGGATGATTTACAGGGTCAGTCTCTGAAAAAGGTAATTTTTTATTTAACCCGTAAACGCTACTGGTGCTTGCAAAGATAAAATGATTGACCTTGAATATTCTTGATAAATCCATGATATTAAAAAATCCAAGTAAATTATTTGAAGCATAATCCTCGGGATATTTAATTGAATGTCTTACCCCTGCTTGCGCAGCTAAATGATAAACAATTTCAATTTTATTTTGAGTGAAAAAACTTTTAACTCTTTTCCTATTTCGTAAATCTATTTTATAAAATTTAAAATTTTTAAATTTTTTTAGAATTCTAATTCTATCAAATTTTAAATTTTTTGAATAATAGTTATTTATATTGTCTATACCAATAACATCATATCCAAATTTAAGAAGAGATTTTGAAAGTGAGAAACCTATAAAACCTGCTGCACCTGTGATTAATATTTTTTTTCTTTTCATTGAAGCTTGAATATTTTTTTAATTAAATTAAGTATTTTTATAGTTGATTTACCATTTCCAAAATAATTTTTTTTATTTATTTTGGATTTTAAAAAAGTATTATTTTTTTCAATATCTAATATATTTGAATTAATAATTTTTAAAGACTTTGCTTTAATTAAATCAATCCACTCGGTTTCATCTCTTAAAACAAAACTTTTCTTTTTGAAAAAAAATGCTTCTTTTTGTACTCCACCACTATCTGTAACAACAAACTGAGACTGTTTAATTGCAACTAAACTTTCAAGGTAAGAAATAGGTTTTGTATAGATTATATTTTTTGGTAGCTTAATTTTTTTTTTTCTTAAAATAAAACTTATTTTTGGGTGTACTGGCCAAAAAAAAACATATTTTGACTTCGAAATATCTTTAATCATTTTATTAATAATTTTATAATTTGAATTTATATCTCTATGAACGGTAAAAAAAATAAATTTATTTGGTAAGTCATATTTTTTTTTAAATTTATTTAAAACTTTTTTATTTAGTAATGATTTATAAAATAAGAATGAATCATACATAACATCACCATAGTTATATATTTTCTTATTAGTATAAAACTTTAAATTATTGCGTGACTCGTTATTTGGGCAAATCAAATAATCCGACAAGTAATCGGCATAGACTCTATTTTGTTCTTCTGGCATATGGACAATATTTGACCTTAAGCCAGCTTCTATATGCATCAATTTTATATTCAATCTTCTAGCTATGATTGATCCTACTAAGGTTGAGTCAGTATCTCCATAAACAATAATTAGATCTGGTGAAAATTTTTTAACTAAATTTTTTATTTTAAATAACATTTCGGCGATTCTGGAAATTCTATCTATATTTTTTGATAAATTTATTTTTATTAAATTTTTCTTAAACTTTAATTCACTAAAAAATATCTCAGACATTTCTTTATCAAAATGTTGACCCGTATGAAGTAAAAAATTTTTAAGTGATTTGTGGGTATTTAAAGATTTGATGGTAATAAATGCTTTAATAAATTGAGGTCTAGCACCAACTATACTTAATGTTTTTTTCATAATTTACAATGTAATTAAATATTTATTATCTATATTATAAATCTCATAAAGAAAAGAATTATTGATTTCTATATTCTTTAAAATAAAAAAAGTTATTTTAATTTTCTTGTTGATTATTAATTTAAACAATCTATTTTAGGATAAATCAAATTTATAAGTATCTATAATATAAATCACTTATAAAATTTATATAGTGGAGATAATAAAAAAATTATAATTAATTTAATTACTTTTCAAAATGAATATTACTGAGCATTGTAATGAAATAGAAGATAAAGGTTTTACAATAATAAAAGATTTTTTTGATAAAAATCAATTAAATAAAGTAAAAAAATCTTTACTTGAAATGTTGAATTACATTGAGTTCTCTAAAGAAAATAATCTTCAAAAAAAATATTATGAAATTAAAAAAAATCATCCTCAATTAAAATCAAACTTTTATGATTTAGCACCTCATAATATTGATATGGTAAAATTAATTCATTCAAATCAAATGTTAAAATTGGTAAAAAGATATTTTAATACAAATGTAGTTTTGTCAGGTAGACCAGCTATACATATTCACGATGACAATAATGATAAGTTATTAATGCCACATCAAGAAACAAATCAATTTGCAGTAGATATACTTCTGTTTTGGTTGCCATTGTGGGATACAAACACTAAAACAGGTGGCCTTACAATTTTTGAAAAATCTCATAAATATGGATACTTTGAACATACTTTAGATCATCCTAAACTGAAAAATCAAGCTTGGACATCTAAATATACTCATGTGAATAAGCAAACATATAAGAAATTTAAAAAAATTAATTTAAAAGTCAAAGCCGGTTCAGCTGTAGTTGCTCACTCAGCTTTATTGCATTGTGGATATCCTAATAAATCAAAAAATACAGTTAGAATAGTTGTAACAGAGAGATTTAATCCTCTTAAGAAAATTCCTTTTTTAAAAAACCCAAAATCTACAAAAAAAATTCCTTATACAGGAATAGATTATAACTCTATTAAGATTTAATTTTTCCATCTTCCTCTATAATGCTCATAAGCATCTTTCTCGGAAATTTGTAAATCTAATCCATGATCAATCAACATCTCATTTACTTTGAGCTGGAAATCACATAATTTTTTTAAATCAGACTTGAGGATAGCAAACTTATTATCTCTTCCTGGCAAGTTGTTATCTGATGTAAAATGCTTCTCCACTACTACTGCACCATTTGATATTGCAAATAATGCATCCTCAATTCCTTTGCAATGACCAGAATATCCCACTTTTTTAAATTTTTCTTTCAAATAAAAAAATTTGCTAAAATTACTATTTTTATAATCTAAAGGATAAGAGCTTACACAATGAAGAACTGTTAAATTATCACAATTTTTATATTTTTCGATTTTTTTTAATTCATTATATTTTAAAGCCCCAGTAGATATTATAATATTTTCAAAACTATCGAGACATTTCTTTATGATTTCATCATCATAGGCTTCCAATGAGGGAATTTTTATATACTTTGAAGTAAATTTTAACAGAGTATCTATTCCCTCTAAATTAAAAATTGACGCAAAACAATTTAAATCATTAGAGCTGCAGTAATTAAATAGCTCTTCAAACTTTGCTTCGTCTAGATAAGATTTGTTATAAATATCTCTCCTACCATCATGATCCCATTCTCCTGGTTTTAAATTTTTTGGATCCCAAAGCTGAAACTTAATAAATTTACAGTTTGCTTCTTTGGCATCGTCAATCATTTTTTTTGCCAAGTTCATATCACCAAGAAAGTTCCAACCAATTTCTGCAATAATCATTTTTTGTTTTTAAACTGTTGAAGCCAAAAGTGCAAATTTTTAAATCTAATATTTGCAACATTATTTTTTATTTTATTTAGATCTTTTTTATTTATATTATTCCACCAGTGATCATAATCTTCAATTTTATTTAAATATTGAGCTGCTTTTATACCATTATCAAATAGAAGATTATTTTTTTTTAAAAATAAAATTAATTTTTCTCCTTCTTTTGAAAGATAGAAGTTTTTTCTATCTATTATAAATATAAATGGAATATTCATATTGACTATTTCAAAAAACATTGTGCTAAAATAATCAAAAATAAGAACTTTTGATTTATAAATTATCTTACTATCATTTGTAATTTGATCTAATTTAATATTTAATTTTTTTTTAATTAAATTATCTTTATCTTGCTGAGGGTATCTGAGTATGTGGTATTTTTTAAACATGATTTCGTCAGGCTTCTTAAAATTTTTAACAAAATCATTTCTAGCTTGATACAATTTATTGTAATCAACATTTTGATAAACATATCTTTGAAAATCATATTGAATATTAGGGCCCAATATGAATGTAAAATATTTTTTTTGATATAAGGATTTATTTTTTTTATACTCTTTAAATTTATTGTATACTTGTTGAGAATTAGAAATTATTTCTTTTTTTCTATATTTATTTCCCCAAGTGTAATACTTATTGGAAATTTCATAGTCAAAATGTCCTAATCCATACTGATTACTTATAGAATAATTGCCACCATGTTGAGAAATTAAAATGTTAGGCTTGTTTTTACCCCAATGCATTAATGAAAATTTTAGTATTTCGTCATCAAGATGAGATGAAGTGGTAAATATATTTAAAGGTTTTTTTGAAAAAATTTTTTTTGAGAACATATAAAAACTCTCGAAGTTTTCTAAATATGCGGATGGGATATTTTCAGAAATGAGTTTTGACTCTTCATTAGATAACATTTTTTTAAGCTCATCTTTAAAAACTGCTCTGTAATTTATATTTGATTTCTTTTTGTTTATTTCAAATTGATATTGGTCATAGCAAAAAAAAGGAAGAATTTTAAATTTTGATTTTATTGCTAACATGAGAATAGTTGATCTATTAAATTTTGAATTAATTAAAAGAGTTGTTTTATTATTAATTAAAATTTTAATTATATATGAATAAAGAAAAAATTTTATTTTATTATAAAAATTTAGATTTTTTTTGTTATTAACAAATTTTTTTTTAAAATTTAAATCTAATTTTAAAAAACTTAAAAAAAAATTTAAATTAAAATTTCTATCATTTGAATTGATTATAAAATCTGAAAAATCTGAACTTATCAAAATAGTTTTCTTTTTTGGAATATTTATTTTTTTCCTTATTTTGTGAAAATGATAATTTCTTAATAGATAAATTTTGATATATTCATCCAACCAAGGACCTATCAAAAACTTGTAGCTATAAGAACTAAAATTATGATTATTAATTTTATTCAAAGAATAAGATATTGCTTTTAAATATAGTGATCTTTTATAAAGGAATTTTTTCTTATAATTTTTTAAGAATTTTGAATATCTCAAATTTTTGGAATTGAAGTAATACTTTATAAACTGATCTGAATCCAAATTATTTCTTAATATAAAAATTATTTATACAATCTGTTATGTATCTTAATTGTTTATCTTTAAGTGATAAATGAAATGGTAAACTTATTATCCTTTTAGCAAGAATTCTGCTGTTATTCATCTTATTATTTTTTGATTTATATTCATTAAAAATTTTTTGATCACTTAATGCTTTTGGATAATAAATTATTGTTGGTATTTTTTTTTGTTTCAAATAATTTTTTAACTTATCTCTGTTTTTAACTAATATATTAAGCAATGGATAGCTAGATTGACAATTTTTGTTTAAAATTAAAAATTTAATGTTAACATTTTTTTTTAAAAGTTTTTTATATTTTTCACTTATCAATCTTTTTCTTAAAATAGAGCTTTTTAACTTCTTTAGTTTTTCAATTAATACTACTGCTTGAATTGTGTCTAGCCTGGCATTCAGACCTTGTATGTCAAAATAATATTTTTTTTTTTGTCCATGTTGTCTAATTTGTTTTGATCTTAAATAAATTTTTTTATTATTGGTAAATATTGCTCCTCCATCACCAAAACATCCTAATGGTTTGGTTGGAAAGAAACTAGTACAACCAATATCAAATATACCACAACTGTAATGTGTTTTGAATTTTGATCCAAAACTTTGAGCACCATCCTCTATTATGGGAATTTTATATTTTTGCCTTATTTTTTTCAATTTATCAACATTTGGTATCTGGCCGAATAAAGAGACTATAATGATACAAGAAGTATTTTTATTAATTTTTTTTTCTAATTTATCAACATCAATTAAGGCTGTATCGGATTCAACATCACAAAAAACTGGTTTTAATCCTGCCCTAATAATTACCTCTGCTGAAGATATATAACTAAATGCTGGAGTTAATACCTCAGAATCTTTTTTTAAGTTTAATGATAATAATGATATTAATAAAGCATCTGTACCACTTGAGACTGTTATTGTATATTTAGATTTTGTAAATTTCGAAAGTTTATTTTCCAAAATTTCGACTTCATTTCCTAAAATAAAATTTTTTTTATCAACTACTTTTGAAATTTTCTGCTTAATAATATTATAGTTTATTGCTGGATCCTTTATGTCATTAAATTGAATTTTCATTTTTATAAGTCTTTTATATATTTGGCGGGATTTCCATAAACCATACTTTTATTTTTAACATTCTTGGTTACAACAGACCCCGCACCCACAAATGCATCTTTGCCAATTTTAATTCCACATACGATTGTTGAATTAGCACCAATTGTTGCGCCATTTTCAATAATAGTATTTTTAAATTTTTGTTTCTGATTTATTTTACTCCTTGGAAATTTTACATTTGTAAAAACAACGGATGGACCAATAAAAACGTTATCTTTGAGAACTACTCCAGAATATACTGAAACATTGTTTTGTATTTTTACATTATTACCAATTTTTACTTTTTCTCCAATAAAAACATTTTGACCAATGTTACAATTTTTTCCAATTTTTGAGTTTTTTGATAAATGACACCAATGCCAAATTTTTGTCCCAGAACCTATTTTTACTTTGTTATCTATTATTGATGATGAATGAATAAAATAATTTTTTTTCATCTATTTAATTTTATATTTTCTCAATTCTTCAGTGATAAATAAACTATTTATCACGTCTTTAATGACAAAGCCTTTGCCTAAAAGAATTTTTTTATAACTTAAAACATGCATATTAGTAAAATTATCAGATAATTCTAATCTTTTTCCATTTAAATAAAATTCTCTTATTGATCTTTTTTTTGAATTCTTAGTTTTTAAAAAACTATCTGAAATAGAAATTAACCATTTTACATTTGCATTTTTAAAACTAATAACACCTACATTTGTTTTTGATGTATTTTTAATTATTTTTATCTTTATATAATTCCCAAAAAACCAACTTAATAAATCAAACAAATGTATACCTATATTAGTTGTTAACCCTCCAGATTTACCAGTTTCTCCTTTCCAAGATTTTAAAAACCAATCTCCTCTATAAGAAACATAATTTATTTTACATTCTAATTTTTTACCTTTGATTTTTTTAACTTTATTATTTATTTCTTTCTTAAAATCTATAATTTTTTTATTTAATCTTAATTGCATTATACAAAATACTTTTTTTTTATATTTACTTTGATATTGATTAATTTTTTTTAAATGGGCTGTATTTAAAATAAGAGGCTTTTCACAAATTATATTAATTTTGTTTTTTAAACCGAAGAGAATATATTTATAGTGTAAATAATTCGGTGTACAAATAACCATATAATCAATTTTCCCTCTTTTTTGATATTTACTAATAAATTTTTTAAATTCATTAAAATTAAAAAAAAAATTACTTTTAGGGAAATATTTATCAATAACTCCTGCATTTTGAGTGATATCAAAAGCTGCAACTAAGTTATTTTTTGTTTCCTTTATCGCCTGAAAATGTTTTGGAGCAATATAACCACATGCTCCAACAAGTATAAAATTTTTCATAATTGTAAGATTTTTCCAGGATAATTTTTCTTATATCTACCTCTACAATCAAATATAAATTTTGAGTTTTTTTTAATGAAATTATAATTAATCTGATCGTGATCAGTTACAATAACAATTACGCTATTTTTTAAAATATTTTTATTTAATTTAATATTTTTTTTTTGAATTTTAAACTCTCTTGTAGCAGGCAACTCTTTGATAAAAGGATCATAATAACTTACTTGTAATTTTTTTTTTGAAAGTTTGTCTATAATTCTTAATGACGGGGACTCTCTAAGATCATCAACATTTTTTTTATAAGCGACTCCAATTATAATTACTTTTTTAATTTTAGCTTTTTTACAAAAATTAAACACTTTATTTGAAATTTTTGTAGGAATTTTTTCATTAATTTTACCTGATAATTCTATAAATTCTGTATTTGCTCCTTTTTGTTTTGCTTTCCAGGACAATAAAAAAGGATCAATTGGAATACAATGTCCACCATAACCAGGTCCAGGATAAAATTTTTGAAAGCCAAATGGTTTTGTGCCTGCTGCTTCTATTGCTTCAAAAATATTAATATTCAATTTTTTACAAATATGATTCATTTCATTTATTAGACCAATGTTTACAGATCTATAAATATTTTCTAACAACTTTGTAAACTCGGCTGTCTTAATATTATTAACTGAAATTAACTTTATATTTAATAAACTATAAAATTTTTCACCTATTTTCCTACATTTGTCGGTATAACCTCCAATAACTTTTGGAATCTTTAACAAAGAATATTTTTTATTGCCTGGATCTTCTCTTTCAGGTGAATAAATTAAATGGAAGTTTTCACCCAATATAAATTTTTTTTTTAAAATTGGAGCAATCAACTCGTCACAAGTACCTGGATAAGTTGTACTTTCGAGACTTAATGTTTGATTTGTTTTCAAATAAGGAAAAATCATTTTTAATGAATTTAATATATAAAACATTTCTGGTGTTTTATTTTTCTTAATTGGTGTGGGTAAGCAAAGAATAATTAAATCCATGTTGCTAATTAATTTAAAATTTGTAGTTGGAATAAAATTTTTACTGATCATTTTTTTTATTTCAATATTTTTGAAGTAGTTAATGTAGCTTATTCCTTTGTTCAATTTTTGAATTTTTATTTTATCAATGTCAAAACCATAAGTCTGAATTTTTTTTTCAACAAAACTTTTTGCTAGTGGTAATCCTACATAGCCCATTCCAATAATTCCAATTTTAATTTTTTTTTTGCTAATTTTAGAGCATATTTTTTTATAGGACATATTTATTTAAATTTTGATAAATTATTAATATTAATAATTTCGTTTTCATCTGTTTCAACAAATCCACTTTTTTTTTTAAACATATTTCCTTGATTTAAAATTTTCCATTTTCCACATATTACTGAACCATTAAATTTATAAATAATCTCAGAGTTAAAATCTAAATTATTAAATCTCCCAGAATTTAGTAAGCTAAATTCTTTTTTTTGAAACTTAAAAATTGGCTCTTTTTCATTAAATACTGAAAAAATTATATCAAAATTACTTATTTTCATTAAATTTATTGCACTTAAAACATGATCAATTTTTTTTCTTATAATATGTAAATTCATAAATAAAAATAGATCACTCTTCCCACCTTTTTTTTTGTATTCTTTTTTTGTAAAATTTAATATTTCTTGAAGAGATGAAATTGATTTTTCATATTTAATAGGTCTTCTCAAAATATATATTTTCTTATCAGATAACTTATGCTTATTTATTTTTAAATATTTTAATACTCGAATATTTGATGTAGTGAATATAACATCAAAATTTCCTGTTAATTTTGAAATTGTTTTAAATTGTCTCTCAATTAAAGTTGAATTATTAATTTTTTTGAATGGAACATTTTTCAAACTACCAAAACTATTTTTTATAGGCACTACTAGGCTAATTTTTTGATTATTATCAAACGTAGATGCAATTTTTTTTAAAATTTTACCACGCTCGATCAAAATATTTTTTTTTGTTTTTGTTAATGAATCTTGATGTTGCCTATAATAAAATAAAGGTTTTTGAATGTGAAAATAATTAATTGTATTTCTTAATTTTAACCAAGTATCCCATCCATCTTGTGCTTTAATATCTGAGTAATAACCTTTTACCCTTTTTAAATCTGAAACCTTATACATCGTGCATGCACCATGAGGAGCTATATGTTTATTAATTATATTTAAATTATTTTCATAACCTATTACCTTTCCTGCATCATTTACATAATGATAATTTCCATAAACTGCATCAATATTTTTTTTTAGTTTTAAAATATTAACCATATTTTCAATTGAGTCTTTATTTAACCAATCATCTGCATCCAATCTGAGAAAAAAATGACCTCTACAAATTTTTAATATTGAATTTGATATTTTTTGTAGACCCAAACTTTTTTTATTGTATATGCAATTTATTTTAGGATATTTTTTTTTAAAATTTTCTAAAATTTTTCTCGATTTATCGTTTGAATTGTCATCTGTAACAAATATTTCTAAATTTCTGTAAGTTTGATTGATAACACTTTGCAAAGATTGCTTAAGAAACTTAGAGTAGTTCTTACAAGTAATACTTACAGTAACTAAGTGGTTTATATTTTTTTTTCTTATCATTTAATAGATTTTTAATAACTTAACTCTTTACGTAAAATCATTCTTTTCTCAATTTTTATTTGTTCTAAAGTTATATTGTAAAGAGTTTTTAAATCTATTAAATTAAACTCACTACCAAAACCTTTAAAAGATTTGAAAGATTTTTTTTTTTTTAAGACGTCAACGATTTTATCTGAATAATAAGTTAATATTTTGTAATTTTTTTGCCTTACATACATTCGAAAGCTAATTTTTTTTTTATTTCCATTTTTAATAAATTGTCCACTAAAATTTTTAAAAAAACGATAATATACACCCACCTCTTGTTCCGCTAAATGAAAAAAAGGAAATCCTGTTTTTTTAAAATCAATATTTACAAATAATAATTTTGATTTTTTTTTAATCAAATATCCAAATGGAGATTTTTTATTAAAACAATCATTATGCTTTAAATTATAAATTTTTTTTTTATCCTTTCCCCAAACCAAAAGGGAGTAAATTGGATGTTTTGTTCTAATAAACTCTTTATCATTTAGTAAAAAATTACTCAGAGAGCCTGAGGCAGATTTAGACTTATCATAATCAAAAACTTTAGTTTTAAAAAAATCCCAAAAAAAACTATAAACAATAATATTTCCATTTTTTGAGACTATTTCTTTAATAGGCTCAATTACATCCTCAATATTAAATTGAATTTTTTTTTTCTTTAAAAAAATAATTGTTTTTAAAAGATCAATGTTTAAGACTATAGTTTGACCTTTTTTAATACCTAAGTTTTTTAAATTTTTTTTTAAATTTTCTCTAAAATTCATTTTTTTCTATTAAATTATTTCTTTTTAAAAGTTTATGTATTTTTTTTGTATAGTTTAAGCTGTGGTTGTTATACTCCGAAATATCCTCTAAACTATTATTTCCGTCTGAAAATGATAAAAAACTCAATAGATCCTTAGATTTTTTTTTCGAATTATCTTTAATTCTAGAAAATGTACTTTTAGTTGGATAGAGTTGTCTCTTTCCAAGATTAGGTTCACAATGTATTGATGTTTTTGGAAATTCTAACTTTTCAATTAATTCAATTATCTCTTTATGTATTTTAAAATTTTTGTCTAGACCTTTAATATTGACAAATTTTAAGTCATCCTGAGAGGTATGATATTCTTTGTACGTATGATATTTCGAACTCATTATTGAAATAGTTGGAAGATTTACTAGTGCGGACATATATTGTCTTTCATCACTACCTCTGTCTTTCCAATTATATTTTTTAAATTTAATTTTTTTCTTTTTTAAATATTTTAATACTAATTTATCTAAAAAAGTATTTCCATATTTTGATGGTAAAACACATGTAGCCCTATTATCTCCCACACAAGTTAAATTAATGACACCTTTAACATTTTCTTTAATTTTATTGATTTTCGAACTTAAAAAATTTATCGATCCAATTGTCTCTGGAATATATAAAAATCGATAGGTATAATTATTCCTTTTATTTCTTAAAGAAAGCCACTTCGATAAATATATAGATAATGCAGGACCTGATAATTCATTATTAGCCATTGATGGATGGCAAATATAAGTTGAAATTAAAATTTCTTTTTTACTCCTTCCTTTAATTAATATTTCACCAAAACTCATTGAACCTTTTTTAAGCTCAGTATCAATGTGTACTAAATATCTACTTTTTTTATTAAGTTTTTTAAATTTATTATATGAAATATTAAAACCCCAATCTTTTTTATAATAAGAAGTAGTATATGGAATAGCGTTAGGTTGATTTTTTAAAAAATTTAATCTTTTTTTTATTTCATCAAAATGAAAAACTTTACTAATTGGAATTGAATATCCCATAAGATGCAAGTTATTATCTGTAAAATCTAAAATTATTTTTTTTGTATAAATATCTTTTAGAAAGGCTTTTTTTACATTCCATTCTAAAGGAATTTTCCAATCAAATACTTTTTTACCTGAGGGAACTTCGTATTTTATTAATTTTGGATTTATTTTTTTTAATTTACTAAGAGTTTCTCTATTCCCATTACCAGTTAAGCTTCTATTTATTGGCCAAAGATCTTTTATTAATTGATATATTTTTTTTCCACTCTTCATTTATAAAATTTAGATAAATTTTATGAAACTTTAAAATATTACCTTATATTTTGAACTCAATAATTCCATGCCTTTTTTATATGAGCTGAAATCGATTATATCGTCTGTTTCTAGAGTTATTTTAAATTCTTCTTCCAGTGCTGACATTAAAGACATATGACCAATAGAATCCCATTCTGCAATATCATTATATTTGATTTCATCTGAGAAAACATCTGAATTTATTGAAAGAGATTCTAAAAATACTTTTTTATATTTTTCAAGATTAGTCATAAATAGATAGTTATAAAGTTAGGTTAATTTTGACAGTATTTACAATTTTTTCAATTGAAAGTCCATTAGCATCTTGTAAATATTTTTGGCTACCACCTTTCGGATAATAATCATCTATACCTAACCGAATTAACTTACACCTCTTATTCTTGGAAGAAACTACTTCTGCGACTGCACTACCTAAGCCTCCAATTATATTGTGCTCCTCTGCTGTAAAAATAACTTTATTAGTATTTATTTTTTCTAAAATTTTATCTTTATCAATTGGTTTAACCGTGTGCATGTTTACTACAGAAGCATTAATATTTTCTTTTTTTAATTTTTTTGCAGCTTCTAGACAATTATAAACCAATGGACCATTGCAAAATAAAGTTACATCATTTCCAGTTACTAACTCAACAGACTTGCCAATTTCAAAGTCATAATCTTGCGTGTTTACAATTGGATTATTTGATGTTCCCGTAAGTCTAATATAACAAGGTTTATTTAAATTAATTACAGATTTAATTGTTTTAACTAATTCCAATCCGTCTGCAGGTGATATTATAACAATGTTTGGAATACTTCTAATCACGCCAATTTCTTCTATTGATGCATGTGTAAACCCTAGAGGACCTAGAGCCAAACCACTTGCAAGACCGACCATGATAACTTTCTGTTTCATATATCCCAAATTGACTTTTATTTGCTCACAGCATCTAAGAGTTTGAAAAGGAGAAAAAGTAGTTGTAATTACTTTAAAGTTTTCACTTGCTAATCCTGCAGCAACTCCAATTAAATTTTGCTCTGCTATTCCTAAATCTATGAAATTAGATGGAAAAGTTTTTCTAAATCTGTCTAATCCTGCTGATGTTGATACATCTGAGGTTAATATTAACAAGCGGTTATTCTCTTTTACAATCTCTAGTGCGATAAGTCCAAATGTTGCTCTTTGACCAATTAAAGACCAAGTCTTTATATTTCTCTCATTAATAATCATTAATTTTTTTCAATTTCACTTAAAGCTTGTTCATATATTTTTTTACTAATAACACCATGATGCCATTCATTATTATTTTCAGAAAATGAAAAGCCTTTTCCTTTTATGGTGTTTGCAATAAGTAAATTTGGTTTTTCAAAATTTAAAAATTGAAAATAACTTAATAAACCTGGAATATCGTGTCCATCTATAGTTTTAGTATTCCATCCAAAAGCTCTAAATTTATCCTCAATAGGATCAATATTCATAATTTCAGAATTAGAACCTGTTTGCTGGAAATTATTCTTATCAATTATTGCTATTAAGTTTTTTAATTTTAAATTTGGTGCAGACATTGCGGCCTCCCAAACTGAACCCTCATTACACTCACCATCACCAAGAATTACAAATGTTTTAAAATTTTTTTTTTTTTTCATAGAAGCTATAGCTAAACCTATTCCTATTGATAGACCCATCCCAAGTGAGCCAGTTGAAAATTCAATACCAAGACTCCGATTTAAAACTGGATGACCAAGCAAATTACTGCCGTCCTCCTCAAAAGTTTTCATTTCATCGTCTGAAATTAAACCAACTTCATTTAGTGATGAATAATAAGCGAGACAGGCATGACCTTTACTTAAAATTAGTCTATCTCGGTTTTCATCATTTATATTTTCTTTATTAATGAGATTAAAATTTACAAATAATGAGGAGATTATTTCTACACACGATAGAGCGCCACCAACGTGTGCACTTTTTGCACCAGCAAGATAAGCGGTTGTTAAAATTTTTTTTTTTATATTTTTTGCAAATTTTGTTACTTCTTCATTTTTATTAATCATTTTAATCCTCCATCTATTCTCAAATCTTGACCTGTAATATATTTAGATAAATCTGAGGATAAATAAAGTATTAGCTTAGAAATATCCTCTGGATCAGCTATTCTATTGAGAGGTATTTCTTTAACTATTTTTTCTAAGTATTCTTTCGAGGTGCTTCCGGTCATCATATCAGTTTGTGTTAAACCAGGCGATACTGTGTTTACTCTTACATTCTGATTTCCTAATTCTCTTGACAAAACTTTTGCAAATGCTGCAAGTGCTGCTTTTGAAGAAGAGTAAGCTGCTCTACCTATATTTCCATCTTGCGCTGCTGAAGAAGAAAGAAATACAATACTTCCATTTTTACTTTTATTTATATTTCTTAATAAACTTTGAACGAATAATATTTGGTTAAAAAAATTTACTTCGAAAGTTTGGTAAAATTCTTCTAATTTTGTCAATTGAAATAACTTATTATGTATTAATCCAGCATTATTTATAATTATATTTAAATTTTTATCATATTTATTAATTTCTTTAGCAGCTAATAGAATGGTGTCTTTATCCTGTAAATCAAATTTCAAAGGAAAAATTTTATTTTTATATTTTAATTGAAGATCTTCTATTTTTTTTAAAATATTTTCATCAACATTTCTTACACACGCAAATATATCTGCACCATTTTCAGAAAACTTTTCTAGTATTTTTAAGCCAATACCTCGGTTGCAACCCGTTATTACAGCAACTTTATTTTTTAGCATTTTATATTTTCATTTTTTTATAAATTTTATTTTTAAATTTATAATATAAATTTTCATTAAATAATTATTTAATATCTATTATTCTAGTTAGAGATCTTAATAAATTATACCCATCCCAAAGATAATTCATCTCCATTGATCTACCCAAGGGTACAATCCGGTCAATACCTTTTATTTCATTTTTAATAATGAATTTTCTAAAAAAATCCAAATCAAAACCATGGTATGATAATGTTTGATATTTTTCAGTTATAATTTGAGATAATATTTTTAAATCCTGACAAGAATATTCGTAAAAGTACCCCCATTGTCCTCTTTGAAATTCATTTTCTTTTATCAATTTGTTTAAAGTAACAACATGTAAACTTTTGCTATATTTTGTTAATTTTTTGATATTTGAATAGTTCACCAGATCAGTGCAAATTTTATTATATTTTTCGGTTGATACAGAGTCAGGATAATTAATTTTTGTATTTATATAATTATTCAATCTGATCCAAAAATTTTTTGCTAAATTATAATTTTCTTTTTTTCCCAGCCACACAATTAAATGTGATGAATTACAGGCATTTTGATCAAAAGTGTAATTATCAGTATAAAATTTTTTAATAATATTAGAATAATCAATATTATTTAAATTTTTTAAACTTTCTAAATTAATAATTGAAAAAGAATATCTGTCAGGAAAACTAATATCAATACATTTTACAGGTGAGGCTATTTTTTTTATTTTTTTAACTGTATCATCGCCGCCCCAAATTACTCTTGCGTTACTTATTTTTGAAAATTCCTCAGTAATTTTATCATCATTTTCATATTTTATAATATTTATCATTTTTTTTAAAAATTTATATTTTTTTAACTTCAATAAATTATTTATAGTTTTACACAAATACTCAATTTGAAAATATTTTTTTGAAGGAACTTTTATAATATTGGTGTTGCCTGTAATTAAACCAAAAAATAAAGAGTAAGCAAAATTTATTGGAACATTATTTGGTGTTATGTGAAAAAGTATTCCTAGAGGAACTTTGAATTCGTTATCATAAAAATTTTTTTTTAATTTTAAAATATTTTTTTTTCTTAACCAAAATCCTAAAGCCAATATATCGGGTTCTTTTATTTTATTTTTTTGGTCAAAAATATTTTTCGATATATCGTTAAAAAAATCACACAAAATTTCATCAAATGGTATTAATGTTTTTTTTTCAAATTTATTTGATCCAACTAAAATAATCTTGCTCATTATTATTAACTTATTGTATCGCTACAACCTCTAATCTCTGCTTGTTTGGCTCTTCCATGTATTATAAATCTTGTTCCATTTAGTTTACATTTGCATAAACTTCTTTCTTTGATTTCACCAATATCCTGAGTTAAAATATTATGACCTGGGTAGCTTGTTGGCAAAAGAGACGTCAATTGTATAAATCCTTTTTCTGAATGATTACAAATATTAAAATTTTCATCTCTTATAAATATTTCAGAAAAATTAGTTGATATATAATACCCACATTGACACTCTAAAAATATTGAGCCTGTTTGCTCTACTAAACCATAATAATTTAAAGATTTTCTTAAATTTAATTTTTTACTTAAATTAATTTTGAATTCTTTATTTGAAACTTTAAATTTTTCCATTTTTTTCCAACCACCACCATGTATTAAAATTCCATTTAGAAAATCTTTTTCTAAATTTTTTTTGATTAATTTGTTATATAAAGTATCGTAAACTTGAAATGTAAATCCAAAAATTAAAAAATTTTTATTAAATTTTTTTAAAAAAATATTTAATCCATCATAATCAATTTCCCCATTTTCCTTAATTAGATAAAAAAAATCTTTTCCAAAAATAGAAAATCCGTAAAAAGCAGCCTTTTTTGCATCAAAACCTTTTACATTTACAATTGAAGATTTTTTATCAACAATCATCATTGGTAATCTTTTATCTCCAATATGATACTGAACAATTTTCTTTAATGCTTTTATTTGTTCTAGAGAATTCTTTTTATCTAAAAAGATTTTTGAAACTTTTCCTGTGCTTGTGCCAGATGATCTAAGAGTTTTTACTATTCTATGTTTTTTTGTGCTGATTAAATCAATATCTTTAAAAATTTGTACTGGTAAGAATGGTAGATCTTTAATTTGGTATTTTTTTCTTTTATTAAATCCAAAAAAATTAATTATTTTTTTATATTCATTACAATTTTTTTGATGAAACTTTGTAAGCTCATTTATTTTATTCTTAAATAATTTTCTTTTTTTACCTTCATCTAAACTATAAGGTTTTTCATTTAATAATTTTTCATTATTCATTTAGAAATATTTCATTATTATAATCTATTTTATTATTTTTAGTCATAGGGAAAGTCTTTATATACGAAACATTGAAAATACTTAAATGTAAATTTGTATATTTTGAAATATATGTTTTAATCTTATTTTCTATATTTTTTTTATTTACATATATATCTATTTTATCTTTAGTTTTTTGAATACAAATATTTTTATATCCATAATCGTAAATTATTTTTTCAATTTCGTCTAAGCTAATTCTATTTCCAGTAATCTTTACATATCTGCTTTTTTTACCTACAACATAAAAAAAACCATCTTTATCAAAATATCCCGTATCTCCAGTTCTTAAAATATAATTGTTTAAATTTTTTTTTATCAAATCTTTATAATTATTTGCGTAACCCATAAAAACATTTTTACCCTTATAGATTATTTCTCCTTCTTTATATGGTTTGTTTAAAATATTTTTTTTATCATCTTCTATTACGAGTTTTCCCTTATTTATCGGTATTCCTATACTTCCATTTTTTTTTCTGGAAAATTGGGGAGGTAAATAAGCCATTCTTGCTGTTGCTTCTGCTGCTCCATACATTGTAATTAATGAAATATTATTTTTTTCATAAAAATCTAAAATTTTAGTTTTAATTTTACTCTGCAAATGTCCACCTGCAATAGTTGAATATCTTATGAATTGGAAATATTTTTTTTTTAAGCCAATTTTTAATAACATTTCATATGTGAATGGTACACCACCAAAATTGTTTGATTTACTCAATACTAATCTTTTCCAAAATTTTTGTTCAAATATAGAATTTTTGTTTAGAGTTATTTTTGCCCCAACTTTTAAATGTGAATTAATTATCGATAGACCATACACATAACTAACTGGTAATGTTGTTATTGCAATATCATCTTCCATAATATTAAGATCTTGTATAATTGAGTTGGTATTAGTTATTATATTTTCATATGAAATTCTTACATTCTTTGGCGAACCTGTTGATCCTGAGGTAGATTGTAACAAAAATAAATCAGAATTTATTTTCTTTTTAAAAGATTTTTTATTTTTAATTAAAATATAATTATGAAAATTTAATTTATTTTCAAAGTTTTTTATTTTTAAAGTATTAGATTTGTTTAAAAAAATATAATCTGGATTATAAAGATTAATTAGTTTTAATAGAATTTCATTATTAATATTATAATTTAGTAACATTGAAACAGACTTACTAAATTCAGTAGCCAAAATAGAGGTTACAGACTCATAATCATTGTCTGCCAGTAAAAAAATTAGATTTTTAGAATTTATTTCTTTTGCTATTTTTTGTGCATCCTCGATCAGATTGCCATAAGAAAATGATATATCATCAGCTATTAAAGCAACATTTTTTTTAAAATGTTTTAAGTTATCATAAAATAACATTATTTTATTATAAATTTTTAAAGATTGGTTTTATAGATATCTTTTCCAATCAAAATATCAACAGAAACCAATAATATCATGTGATGAATTATTTCTACTTGATTATAGGATGCTGAATTTATCCAAAAAAAATTATCACATATAGAATTTAATTTATTTTTTTTCTTTAATCCAGTTAATGAAAAAGAATTAATTTTCTTTGATTTGCAAAATTTTGCTCCCCTAACAAGATTTTCTGAATTTCCACTGACACTTATAAAAATAACTAAATCTCCTGGTTTAGCATAGTGTTCTATTGTTTTTCTTATCCAGTTTTTAAATCCATAATCATTTGAATAACATGTTATTAAATTATCGTTTGAAAAAGAAAATGTTTTTATTTTAGCATTTTTTGTCATATCGTTAGCGAAATGATTTGCCGTAGATGAACTACCACCATTTCCAAATACAAATATATTTTTTTTATTTTCTTTTGTGTCTTTTATAATATTACATAAATTATTTATCTTATTTGTATCAAGATTATTTAAAAGAAATTTTAATTTAGATTTATAATTTTTTGCTAATTTTAAATTTATCATTATATTTAATCTACAACATTTCCATCTTTAATTAAATATATCTTATCTGCTAAATCAATAATTTTACTATCGTGTGTAATTAAAATAATTGTAGTAAATTTCGATATTTGTTTTAATGAGTCAAAAATAAGTTCTTCAGACTCTTTGTCTAAAGAACTTGTTGGTTCATCTAAAATTAAAATTTCTGGATTATTCATTATTGCCCGCGCTAGTGAAATTCTTTGTCTTTGACCTCCTGAAAGTTTCATTCCTCTTTCTCCCACAACTGTGTCAATTCTGTTTGGTAATTTTTCAATAAAATGATTACAGTTCGATAATTTTAAACAATTATTCAATTGATTTTCATCTAGAGTATCTACACTCCACTTTAAGTTATCTAAAATAGATGAATTAAATAAAAAAGGGTCTTGTGTCACAATTGATATTTTATTTCTATATGAAATTAAATCAAAATTAATCAAATCTTCATTATCTAACAATATTTTTCCTGATGAAGGTATTTGCATCCCTGTCAAAAGATCTAGAAGAGTTGATTTACCTGCGCCTGATTTACCAGACAATGCTGTTATAATATTTTTTTTAAAAACTAAATTACAATTATTTAATGCTTTAAATCCGTTATCATACTCAAAATGTACATTTTGAAATTCTATTTGGTCAATTTTTTTAATTAATTTTTTTCCTGATCTTCTCTCTTTTAATTCTTTAGATTCATCAATTAAATTTTTATACATAATTAAACTTGGAGCAAGATTTTGTAGATTTAGGTTTGACTGCACGAAACTTCCAAGTAAAGGAAGCGTTGCAACTAAAGAGTAAAGCACTGCAGCAAGTTCTGCAATATTATTTTGGGTTTTTAGAGAATATATTAAAGCAACCGAGATTGCCAGAATTGCTAAAGGTTGATAGAAAAAAGTAGTAATTGAGCTTAAAATTTGAAATTTAGTTGTTACTTTTAAATGTTCCAAAAACAAGTTTTGATTTTTATTTATTTCTTTTATCTGCTTATTAAATCCAATAATTAATTTTGCAGCTTGCAATGTTTCGGAAATTCCATTTAAAAAATTTTTACCCGTAATTGTATTTTTATATCCAAGTTTATTTGCAATTTTTCCAAGAAAAAAAAATGGTGTTGTAAAAAATATTGCTAATACCAAAGTTATAATTGTTATCTGAAAATTTAAGAAAAATGGTGTTACTAAGTAGGTTATAAATTTAATAGACATAGATGATTGAGTTACAAAATCATAGAATGTTGATGAAATTTTTCCTATTTCATTATTATAAATATTTATAAATCTACCCGAACTATGCCTTTGAAAAAAAATCCATCTAGAGTTAAAACAATTTTCAAGAAAGTTAAAAGTTAATTTTTTGATTAATGTATATTTAATCTTTATAATTCCGTAAGATATAATTAAGTTATTAATAGCTTTTAAAAAATTAAAAAAAACAAATCCTATCAAAAAAATAACTATTCCTGCTTCTATACCCAAAAAACTATAAATTTTAATAAAAAAATCTGTTATTCCACTTACATCAGATAAAGTGTTATCTGCAAAATAATCAGCTATTGGGACTAGAGATAAAACAGAAAAAACAATAGTCAATCCCTCTAATAATAAAAAAAAAAATAATTTTAAAAATAATGAAATATTCTCCTTAATTAATTCATTGTATATTAATTTGTAGTTTTCAAATTGTTTTAAAAAAAAATTTTGCACAACAATTTTCTATTTTAATGAATATTCTAAAAATTTAACTATTTTATTTTTATCTAGCGTCTCACTATTTGCATAAGATTGTATAACAGAATATGCTGCAGCTGATCCAAATAATAATGATAAGTAAGTAGGAGCATTAACTTTAAAAAATAGAGACATCGCAGATAACATACTATCCCCTGTACCAACTTTATCAGTAATATTTTCTGAAAAAGAGGGGCAATAATAAAACTTACCTTGTTTAGCATCATAATAAACAAGACCTTTTTTACCCCTTGTTATTATTAAGTGTATAATTTCAAAATTTTTAGTTAAAATTTTTGATAAATTTTCCACACTGTTATTTTTATCACGTAGTTCATGTCTCAATTCCGTTTCATTAATGATTAAAAAGTTAATTTTTTTAAACTTATTTAAACTATGATACCCTATATTTGCTGAGTTAATCTGGGTATTTAAGAAAAGTTTTTTATTATATTTTGTTATTAATTTTGATGTACTTTCTGAAATAAATCCATGACCGTAATCTGAAACAATAACTAAATCTGATTTTTTTATTTTTTTTCTTATGATATTATTTAATTTTTTAATTTCAGACTTATCTAGTATAGACTGATTTAAAGAATATAATCCAAAAACTTTATTTTGATTAATTGAATCTAAATATCTCTTCTTAATTATAGTAGGACTATTCTTTTTATTGATTAAAAAAGAACTAACATTATTTTTTAAATTTTTTTTTATAAATTTGTAATATTCTTTTTTTTCCCCAATCATACTTACAAGGTCTACTTTTTTGCAAAAAACAGATGCATTATTAGCAATTGCAGCAGCTCCTCCCAGATAATCTTGAGATTTTTTTGGTTGAAAGGTTAAAAATGGGTCTTTACCAGATTTGCCCAAGACTTCGCAAAAATTATATTGGTCAATTATTGTTTCTCCAATTACTAAAACATTAAGTTTTTTAATTTTTTTTAATAAAATTTGTAATGAATTTGAATCAAAGTATTTTTTTGTATTTTTAAAATAATTAATCTGTTCTTCATTAAATAAATCACTATTTGAATTTATGATTTTAGATGAGCTGTAATGATCCTCATTTGTAAATACTATTTTGCCCCCATTTTTTTTTACTGAATTCTCCTCTAAATAAATATTTCTGGTAATATCATTTTTTTTCATTCTGTAATCATTGCCTTTTACATAAAATTTTGGTTTTATGATATTGATCAAGTTGATAGATGTTTCCTCATTGTTAATGTAGATATAATCAACAATTTTTAGAGACGATAAAAATTCAGCTCTCATTCTTTCATTAAAGAGAGGTTTGCCCGGTCCCTTCTTTACAAATTTATCTGATGTAATTGTTACAAATAAAATATCACCAAATTCTTTAGCTTTTTTAAAATGTTTAATATGACCTATATGAATTAGATCAAAAACACCATGACACAAAACTATTTTTTTTTTATTTTTCTTAATTAAATTAATTTTTTTCTTTAGTTGATCTTTATTTAAAATTTTTGATAACATAAATATGTTTTATTAGTTTTTTAAAAAACATATATATCATGTTATATTAATATAGTAGTAGATTGTTATGAAAATCAAAATGGTTGCTTTATCGCTGTTTATATCTGGAGCTGGAACTAAACTACTTCAAAGCCAAATAGGAAATTCAGAAGAGGTAATGAATTTGCCGTCATACCCTCTCTTATATTTTTATCCACATTGGGAAACTTGGGTAAAAAAATATAAAAAAATAGATTCAAAAAAAATTTATAAATTAATTATAAGACATCACGAGTCAGTTATTAACTCAGAAAAAATAAAGGGATTTAATGGACTTAATAATTTGGGTAAAAATAAAAATAAGTCTATAAAAATACCAAAACTAAAATTTAAAAAATATTTTTTACAGTACTTAAAAAATAGAATTGTAAACTCAAAAAATACTTTACTGGCAATACATTATGCTTTTCACAGATCTAGAGGTAAAAACTTTTCAAAAGTTAAATATATTTTGTTTCATGTTCATAACTTTGAATATTATAAAAAATATTTTATCAAGGATTTTCCTGACTCTAGGCTTATTTTAATAACAAGAAATCCTATAAAAAATTTTTGGAGACGTGCATATACTAACAAGCAAATAGAGATAAAAAGGTATGATTATTCTGATCAAGAATATCTTAAAAATTTTACTTATTTAAATTTATTAAATCAAATTTTTTTAGACGTTGATCATATTGATAATCAATTGCTAAGTTATAAAAAAAATAAATTAATTAAATTTGAAAAATTAAAAACTGATAACACAAATACTGTTAAAAAATTATACAAACATCTTAATATCGTATTTAAAAAAAAGGATTTGATACCAAAATTTTTAGGCCTAGAATGGTGGAGTCATAAAAATTATAAAGGATATAATCCCAATAAAAATTTTGAGTCAAAACTAAATGAAGATCCAGAAGATGAAAAAAAATTTTTTACTCATGAAATTTTTTTAATAAAAAATTTATTCTTTTCTTTTTTTAAAAAATTTAATTATAATTTTCCAAATAATAATATTAGTTACATTTTATTTTTATTTTTTACACTACTTCCTACTAAATTTGGAATATCATTATTCTTTTCTAGATTTAAAATAATTAATATAAAAAATTATATAAGTAATTCTTATAATGAATGCTTTAACTTCAAATTAAAAGATTATTACTTTAATGCAATGTATAGATACAAATGGGCATATAGAGATCGTTTTTTAATAAATCAAAATTTACTAAGGAAAATTGTATTTAAATTAAAAAAAAAACAAATTATATATTTATATTCAACACTTCTTTTTATTTTGAAAATACTTTCATATTTTTACTTTCAGCTAGAATTAATAATACTTTATTTTGTAAGGATTTATAAATTTTTTAAATATTTTTTAATAATAAATTTTTTTAAAAAAGAAATAATTAACAAAATTAAAGTAAGCTAAACATAAATGAGAAAAATTCTTATTGTTGGTATAAATAGCTATATAGGTTCCAATTTATCTAAATATTTTAAAAGAAAAAATTTTGAAGTATATGGAACGACAAACAAAAAAATCAAAACTAATAAAAAAAACATTTATCTTAATTTAAAGAAACCCAAGTTTAATTTTATAAATACTAAAATCGATTTTGCTATAATTTGTGCCTCAATAACAAATATACAGAAGTGTGAATCTGCTCCTGTTCAAGCAAAAATAGTAAATGTAACAAATACAATTAAATTAATTGAATATCTAAATTCTAAATCAATATTTACTTTATACATTTCTTCAAATTTAGTTTTTAGTGGCAAAAAATCATTCAATAATATTAAAGAAAAAACAAATCCTATATCTAAATATGGGAAATATAAACTATTAGTAGAAAAATTTATAAAATCTAGGCTATATAAAAATTATTCAATACTAAGACTAACCAAAGTTATAAGTGATAAAAGTGAATTAATTAAAAAATTAAAAAAAAAAATAAAACAAAAAAAATATATTAGTTATGAGAAAGACTACTTTATTTCTCCTATTAAAATTGAGAAAGTTTGTATTGTAATATTTAAATTATTAATCAATAAAAATAATGGAATATTTCAATTGGGTGGAAAAAAAGAATATAATTTAAATGATTTTATAAAAGTACATTTAAAGAAAAAAAATTATTTAATTAAGAATTTAAATAAAAAAAAAACAAAGTGGAAAAATTATAAAAATTCTCTTGAGACATTTCTTCCATTTAAGGTTTAATTTAAAAACCAATCATGATTTTCTTTCAAAAAATTAATATCGAATCTGGAATATATTTTTAATTTTCCATTTTTTTTAATTTCTTGTGAAGCGTTCTTATCTTTATTATAATAGTAAGAATATATATTCCAAAATTTATCATTTAAATAATTTTCTTCTTCAGTATATGGTTTAGAATTAATAATATGATCATCCATTTCTACTATTAATTTTTCAATTTGTTGAGGCGAAGGATCAATAGGTCTTATATTTTCATTGTCAAAATCTTGTTTTTTTTGCCTGAATATCAAATTTTTTTCGAACAATTCTCTTAAAGAAATTTTTTTATCCTCTCTATTTAAAAAAGTTTTAGTTGAAATTAAATAATTTTTATATTGTCTTGCTATTGCTAAATTTAAAGGAATTGCTATTGAAGGTATATTAAAGACTGGTAACAAATTATCCAGACCTGACATTGTTGTTAAAAAAAAAGTGCAATGTGAACTAAGGTATATATCTAAAAAATCACTTCTAAATTTTGAGTTTGCATAATCGATAATTCTTGGATTGTTAGACTCAAAACCTTGACCCTGATGCTTACCCATCCTAAAAACATGATAACCTCTCTTGCTAAGAGTTTCTGCGGCACTCATAAAATTTGGTGGATTGATATTTCTATATTCGTGATAATCAAAATTTAAATTTGGATATATTTTTTTTAGAAATTCTTGATCTCGTATTAGGAAACAAACAAATTTATCATTTGTTGTAATTCCAAATTTTTCAAATATTTCTCTTCTTCCTCTATCTTCTTCAATTTTTAAAAAATTAATATTTTTTTTACTTTGAGGCAAATTATCAATGTAATGAAATTTAAACTTTCTTTGTTTCATAGGATAATATTTTTCTGAATTTTTAAAAATGTAACTTAATTTTTTTTGTGCTTCGAAAATAGGATTAATAAAAAATTTTGGAAGTACAATTATTTTTCTTTTTAACATTTTAAATATTTGATCGTTAATAGGTTTGACTTTCATAAAAAAAATATCTAATTGAAGTAAACCCATTTTGTTTATACCTTTTTCTTTTTGATAAAGATAAATTGCTGGATTAATAATTAATTCTCCTATTCTATCTGAATTGATGCTCATAATTCTTACAAGTAAAATTTTATTTATAATTCTGATGAATATAGCTACTGGTAGGCCGTATAAGATTACTAAGAGACCCTTAAATGTGAACAATTCACGAATTTCACGAATAAGAAGCTTAATCATTGTAATATTTTAATTTTTATATAATAAGAAGTGCAATTATGAAACTCTTAATAACCGGTGGTTCTGGGTATGTAGGAACAAGATTAACAAACTACCTTCTACAAAAATATTCAGATTTGTCTATATTCAATTATGATATCTCTTTTTTTGGAGATGATCATTTACCAATAGAAAATAAACAATATCACTATTTAAAAGAAGATATTAGATATCCTGAAAAATTTGAAAAAGCAATTAAAGATAATAATATAGATACTGTTATTCATCTTGCTTGTATTTCTAATGATCCAACTTTTGAATTAAATTCAAAAATATCAAAAATTATTAATTTTGATTGTTTCGATAATTTAGTAACAATATCGAAAAAAAATAAAGTGAAGAAATTCATTTATGCATCAACATCATCAGTTTATGGTGTTAGTGAAAGTCCAAGGGTTGATGAAAACCATGAATTAGTACCACTGACTGATTACAATAAATATAAAGCACTTTGTGAACCAATTTTAAAAAAATATTTAGATGATGAGTTTCAGGGTTTAATAATCAGACCTGCTACTGTGTGTGGTTTTAGTGAAAAAATGAGATTTGATTTAACTGTAAATATATTAACTAACTTCGCTTATAATAAACAAATTATAAATATTTTTGGTGGTCAACAATATAGACCTAATATTCATATCGATGATATGTGTAGATTATATGAACAAATAATATTTTCAGACATAAAAAAATATAATGGAGAAATATTTAATGCAGGTTTTCAAAATTTAAAGGTTGCAGATATTGCTGTGATGGTAAAAAAAATTGTTGAGCAGCATATAAATAAAAATGTAGACCTAAATTTTACTGAGAGTAATGACAAGAGATCTTATAGGGTAACGTCTGATAAAATAACTAATTTGTTAGGTTTTGAGATGAAAAAAAATGTTGAGGATGCTATTAATGATATTTGTATTGGTTTTAAAAATGGAAGTATAAAAAACAGTTTTGATGAAAAATTTTTAAATATAAAGGTCCTTCAAAAATTAAATTTTTAAAGTTTTTTTTGAATTTTTTGAAATAAAAAATATCATTTCTATTTCTTCAATATCTAATAAACTTTTTAACTCAATGTCCTCTAAAGCAAAAAAAATTCTTTTATTTTGATTTATGAAAAACTTAAGAAAATTTGTTCTTAAATTTTTTTGTGATGGCAGCTGGTATATGCTAAAAAAAATTACTCCACCTAAGCTCTTTATTTCTTTTTTTAAAGAATTTAATCCAAAAAATGAATTTTTCATTTTATATTCTGTTATAGAAAGTTTGAAATTAATTTCTTTAGTATTTGCAAAATCTCTTATTTTTAAATTTTGTAAGGATTGAGGTATAGTATTTCCGTTAATTGGCCTTGAAGATATATAACCTCTGAAAGGATAAATTTTAATTTTAGACATCTGGTAATTTATAATTCATTCCAAGAATTGTGGTGGGCTTGATGGTTATTGGAGTAAAAAAAGATCCTACCTCCTTATCTCTATAGGGAGAAAAGGCTGACTTAAATCTACAATTAAAACTCCATCTTGTTCCTTTTTCTATATTTATAACATTACCATGCATTAAATTTTGAGTGAAAAGTAATCCTTGGCCATAATTCATTTTTAGCCATTTTACTTTTTTTTTTACTTTTGAAAAAATTTCATTAATAGATTTTGATTTTTTTAATTTTTTTGAATGTATCAAATTATCTTTGGGTGATAATATATACATTGATTTAGTCTTATAAACATTAACTAATGGCAACCAAAAAACAAGCTCATACTCTGAGTCCCCAGACCATACATCAGCATGCAAAGGTAACAGAGAACTATCGTCATTAGGAAATTGAATACTTAAATTACATTTTTTTTGCATAACAAGTTCATTGCCACACAACAAATCAATATATTTTTTTCCTATATTATAATAAATTTTTTGAAAATCTTTGGAATTATTAATTTTTTCATAAATATAAAGTCTAAAATCATTCAGCATTTTTGTATTTAAATACTTATGAGTTTCGTCCAATAAACTATTTTTATTTCTTATTTTAATTGAATTTTTTTTAAACCATTTAAGAGAATATTCAATTATTCTTTTTCTAATCAAATTAAGATTTTTTTTTTGATCAATATCAAAAATAATATACCCATTTCGAATAAATTTTTTTTGTATTCTTTTTTCTTTATCGTTACTAAATTTCATATTTATTAAATAAAATATATAAATTCATAATCTCCATTATATCCAAATTTTTTAAATAACCACTCCCATTCATTCTTGCTAAAAAAAGCTTCAGCAGTCAAGGCCCAGCATTGTAAATTAAATAATTCTTTTTCATTTCTATATGACTCAACTACGATATATTGTTGTTTAGAAACTCTATTTATTTCAAAAATTGCTTTCTCTAGTTTATCAATCTGAAGATTATGAAGAGTATTTATGCAAATTACTAGATCAAATTCATTATCTTTATATAAGTACTTTTCTTCTGCTTTATGAACAAAAAGACTACTCTTAATCTCCTTTTTGGAATTACTTATTGAGTATTCAGATATATCAAAACCAACTATTTCTAATTCTGGTAAAATTTTTTTAATTTCAAAAAGTAGATATCCCTTCCCACAACCAACCTCTAAAATTTTTGAAGAATTTGATAAATTGTAATGATGTATAATTTTTTCTGCTAATGGTTTTAATAAGTCTGTTACATATTTATATCCTCCATATCCAAATTTTCTATCCCCGTCCCAAAAATCTACATCAAATTTTCTTGCAACCTTCATACATTCAACTTTCTCATTAGCCATTCTCTCAAAATAATTTCTTTTAGTTGACTGATGAAAATTAGTAATGAAATTTAATAAATTACCCATTATTTGAAAATTTTTTTTATTAATTTATAAATTTTTTCATCGTTAAAATAATATTCCTTTTCTAATGCCTCGCTTGCAGGTGTATGACTATCAGGATAAGTGATTGTTATTGGTTTACTTTTCATTTTTTTACTCAACTTTTGCATAACAACTGATACAATTTCAGAAGCAGCACCAAAAGATTTCCAACTAGGGTCAACAACAGCAATTCTTCCAGTTTTTTCAACTGATTTGAGTATTGTTTTTGTATCTAATGGAGATAATGATTTAACATCAATAATTTCTGGAAATATTTTGTCGTTATGTAATTTTTTTAAAGACTTCATTACATCAATTATTCCGTATCCTATTGAAACAATAGTAATATCTTTTCCTTTTTGTCTAATTTCACATTTTCCAAATTCTACTCTGTAAGGGTTAATTGGTACATATTGTTTTAAATTAAAGAAACTTCTGTGCTCAATTAAAATTGTAGGGTCATCATTAAATATACTATCTATTATCATTCCTTTTGCATCAAAAGCATTTGTTGGAATACCTACTCTTATACCTGGTAAATTTGCGAACCAAGAATGTGTACTTTTCGAATGTTGAGGACCATTTCCCCAACCTTTACCGATAATAGCTCTAATTACAATCGGACATGAAGATTTACCATTAGATTTAAATCGCCAGAGACTCAACCAATTTACAATAGCATCCATAGAATAATACATAAAATCAATTCTAATATGAACTAGTATTACCCGCTTACCAGCTACAGCAGATCCGATTGCAGCAGATGTCATTAAACTCTCTGCAACAGGAAAATCTCTGACTCTTTCTTCACCAAATTTTTTAGATAGACCAACAGTTGTGCCAAATACACCATGCTCAGTATTTACTAGTTGACCCATTAAAATAACATCTCTTGACATGCTCATAGCTTGTTTTGTTCCTTCATTGATTGCTTCTGCAAAAGTTATTAATTTATTTTTCAATTTAGTATCCTTTAACCTGCTTCAACTTCTCTTTATAAGAAATTTTAAAATTTTTAATTTTCTTAATTTTTTTTTGTATTCTATTTTCTTTTAAATTATAGTTAATCTTTTCAATATTTTTTAAGTTTGGAAAACCACTTTTTTCAGCGAAATTAAAATATTTTTTTATTAAGGAAAGATTTTTTTTCTCAAGTTGTATAATATATTTTTGTGTAATATATTTTTTCTTAATTAGTTCTTTTTTAAGGTTTTCATAAGGACTATTTTTAAGCCAAAATTTGTATTCGTTAGTATCTTGCATTTTTGACTGGTCGTCAGCCAGCGGACCTACATGACTTATCGTTCGATAGGTAAATGCTTCAATTAAGTAAGGTTTTTGATTAAGTTTAATATACTTAATTGCTTTTTGTATTTCGTTGTACACTTTAATTGGATCATTCCCATAAACTTGTTTTGATTTAACACCAAAACTCGATGATTTTTTAGCAATTGAATCTCCTGATTGTCTATCTTTTTGAGGTGACAAAACTGATAAATTATTATTTTCACATATGAAAAGTATTGGAATGTTACTTAAAGATGCATAATTAAGACTTTCCCAAAATATTCCTTGATCTGATGCTGACTCGCCAAAACCACAAACTATAATATCCTTTTTTTTATCTAACTTAAAAGACAATCCAGCCCCTACAGCAATAGAGATAGCCCCGGCAATTATTGCTCCACTAAAAAAATTATTACGTGAATATGAAATATCTTGTGAACCAGCTAATCCTGAATTTGCACCTGATGATTTTCCGTATAATTCTGCAAACAATTTTTCAGGTGGACATTTTTTTGATAAATAATATCCGTGCGATCTATGATGAGAAAATAAATAATCTTCTTTTGATAATAATTCGTGTAAAGCAGCAGGTACAGATTCTTGTCCATGACAAAAATGAACAGGACATTTCATCTTGTCATGTGGATGATAATTT
>MDTG01088529.1_pt1 | contig 49675 bp, 41 predicted proteins | sample 811421 | NCBI WGS metagenome assembly MDTG01 (sample SAMN05326645, study PRJNA326480) | marine metagenome | isolation source: seawater | place: Pacific Ocean: South East | collected 2011 | reverse complement strand
CAAAAATTAAACACCATCGAAAGATTCTATTTATTTACAAAAATAATCTAGACAAAAAAAATAATGTATGTAGAAAGATTAAATCCATCATAAAAACATTGCCAAATACACATTTAAAATGGCAAAAATTAATTAATGAAATGGATGTCTTATTAAAGGAATGGAAGAAGTCTGAACCTATTGCAAAAAAAGATGTTAAAACATCATGGAAGAAACTAAATGAATTAAAAGATAACGTTTATTCAAAAAGAAGAGAATTTTATAGTAATTTAAAGAAAATATCAAAAGATAATCTTAAGTTAAAAATAGATATTTGCCAGTCCGCTGAAATTATCTCAAAATCAACTAATTGGGATGTAGAATCTAAAAAATTAATAAACCTACAAAAAAGGTGGAATAATATTCCATATTCTAAATCTAAAAAATCATTAGCATTATTCCAAAGATTTAACAAAGCGTGTAATATATTTTTCGAGTCAAAAAAAAGATATTATGAAAAAATAAAGATTGCCAATAAAAATAATATTACACTTAAAAATGATATAATAAAAAAAATTAATCTTGAATACATAAATAAAAAAATTGATAAGGAGAAAATATTAAAATACTTGAAAGAATGGAATAAAATTGAATTAACCTCTAAAAAAAATAATTCATTAGAAAAAAAGTTTTCTAATTTGATATTAAAATTTTGCACAGAATTAAAAATAGATAAAAATAAATTAGATGATATTATTTATAATAACAGATTAAAATCTATAAAAAATAACAAAATACTTATAAAACAAGAAAGAAAAAATATAATTAATCAAATTAATAAAATAAATAATGAAATAAATAATTATGAAAACAATATACTTTTTTTGTCAAATTCAAAGAAAACAGATTCATTATTACAAAATATTTTAATGATTATTGAAAATTCAAAAAATAAAGTTGAAAAATTAGAAAAAAAATTAAAATTAATTAGTAAATGAATTTCTACTTAGAAGCTGATTATACACCTACAGGTGATCAGCCAGAGGCAATTAAAGAACTGTTAAGTGGATTAAAAAAATCTCAAAAACACCAAACATTATTAGGTGTAACAGGTTCTGGAAAAACTTTTACTATTGCTAATGTAATTAAGGAAATTAATAGACCAACTTTGGTCTTATGTCATAATAAAACATTAGCAGCTCAATTATATTCAGAATTCAAAAATTATTTCCCAAATAATCTAGTGGAATATTTTGTTTCATATTATGATTACTATCAACCTGAAGCATACATTCCTTCAACTGGTATTTATATAGAAAAAGATTTATCTATAAATTCAGAAATTGAGAAACTAAGAATTAGCACCACTTCTTCATTATTGTCTGGGAGAAAAGATATTATTGTTGTTTCATCTGTAAGTTGCATATATGGAATAGGTAATCCTGAAGAATTTAATAACGGAATGATTGAATTTAATACAGGTGAAAATATTAAAATAAATGATCTTTTAAAAAAATTTGTTTCGGCACTTTATAGTAGAAATGATGAAAATTTCAACAGAGGGAATTTTCGAATTAGAGGAAACACAATTGATATATGGCCGGCTTATACTGACACAGCCTATAGAATATTAATATGGGATGAAAAAATTGATGATATTATAAGTATAAATCCTGAGAATGGAAATAAAATTGATGCATTTAACAATATAAAAATTTACCCTGCAAATATATTTATAACATCAGATGCCAGCATAAAAAACTCTATCTCTAAAATAAAGAATGATTTAATTTCTAGATTAAATTATTTTGATAACGCAGGGCTTAAAATTGAATCAAAAAGATTAAGTGACAGAGTAAATCTTGATATTGAAATGATAAAAGAATTAGGTTATTGCAGTGGAATTGAAAATTACTCTAGATATTTTGATGGAAGAAAGGAAGGATCAAGACCATTTTGTTTGATTGATTTCTTTCCAAATAATTATATAACCGTTATTGATGAAAGTCATGTCACAATCCCACAAATTAGAGCAATGTATGGAGGAGATAAATCAAGAAAAATTAATCTAGTTGAACATGGATTTAGATTACCATCAGCATTAGATAATAGACCATTGAAATTTGATGAATGGGAAATGCTAAATAATCAAACTATTTATGTAAGCGCAACTCCTCCAGATTACGAATTAAATAAATCAAAAGGAATAATAGTTGAACAATTAATAAGACCTACTGGGTTAATAGACCCAAAAATTATAGTTAGGGATAATGATAATCAATTAGAGGACCTTTTAGAAGAAATTAGAATAAGAGTAATTAAAAAAGAAAGGATATTAGTTACAACATTAACTAAGAAGATGGCTGAAGAACTTACAAAATATTTGTCAAGATTTTCAATCAAATGTAGATATATTCATTCGGATGTAGATACAATTGAGAGAATAGAAATTTTATTAGGGCTAAGAAAAGGAGAATTTGATGTGCTAATTGGTGTTAATCTATTAAGAGAAGGCCTTGATTTACCTGAAGTAAGTCTAGTGGCAATTCTTGATGCTGATAAAGAAGGATTCTTAAGATCTGAAAGATCCCTAACTCAAACAGCTGGAAGAGCAGCGAGAAATATTAACGGATTAGTTATAATGTACGCTAGCAAAATTACTAATTCAATGAAATTAACAATTGATGAAACAAATAGAAGGAGAAAGATTCAAAATAATTATAACAAGAAAAATAATATTATACCTAAAGCTATTATTAAAAAAATTGAATCTGATATTGAAAACAAACTAAATCCTTATAGTTTAAACATCTCAAATACAGATGTTAACATTGAAAATCTTAATAAGAATCAAATCAACAAGAAAATTCGAGAAACAAAAAAACAAATGAAGGAAGCAGCTGAGAACTTAGATTTTTTACATGCTGCAAAACTTAGAGATTATATTGAAAAATTAAATGAAATGAAATGATTATTTTTTTTCTAAAATAAATCTAGCAACTTTTGAAGAAACATTTTTTGATCTTAATAGTTTAATTAAATTTTCATATTCACTAATTATACTATTTTGATTTCTTAAAGTTTTAATAATTTCATTTTTTAAATTTTTAGAACATAATCTATCTTGGATTAACTCTTTAACTACTTCCTTATTCATTAATATATTTACTAGAGATATCCACTTTATTTTTAATAATATTTTAGCAAGTAGAAAAGTTGCAAAATCAGTTTTATAACAAACTACTTGTTTAACTCTTAATAGAGCAGCTTCTAAAGTTGCGGTTCCAGAAGTAATAATAGATATTTTTGAACTATTTAATACTGAATATGTTTGATCAACTATAATTTCGATGTTATAATTTTCAGACAAAATCTTACATAAACTACTCATTTCTCTTGTGGTTGCAATTACAAAATGATAATCAGGAAACGAATTTGTAACTTCTAACATTATTGGGAGAGTTCTTTTTACTTCTTGTTTTCTGCTTCCAGGTAAAAGAGAAATAATTTCCTTATCTCTATTTATTTTTTTATTAAAATATCTTATACGGTCAGTTAAAGGGTTACCAAAATATTTGGCATCAATCCCTTGAGCGTTAAAAAAGTCAACCTCAAAAGGGAAAATTACAATTAACTCATCAACATATCTGCGAATTTTTTTTATTCTATTCTTATCCCATGCCCATACTTTTGGTGAAATATAATAAATTACTTTTATATTGTTTTTTTTAGCAAACTTTAGCAATCTGAAATTAAACCCTGGAAAATCAATTAATATTAATAAGTCAGGTTTAAATATTTGAATATCTGACTTACAAAGATTTATTTTTTTATTTAGGCTATATAAATTTAGTAATACTTGTTTTAAACCCATTATAGAAAATTCAGAAATATGTTGTGAAATTTCTATTCCAAAAGATTTCATTTTATCTCCACCTATTCCTCTAATTATTAAATCTTTGTCTTCAATTAATAGTTGTTCTACTAACAACGATCCATATAAGTCTCCAGATTCTTCACCTGATATTATATATATTTTCATTTTATAAAAACTTTAAGTATACTATGAAAAATCCATAAACAATAGTGGAAAATAAGATTCCTCTAGATTTAATGTCCTGATTCTTCCAAATATTAATAAAAAATAGAAATAAATTTATTAGTAATGATAAACTAATAATAGCAGGAAGATTTTCAGAATTAATTTTATGTTCAATAAAATATGACAATTTCAGATCTAAATAAAATACAATTATCATTGCACTAAAGATGATAGGTGAAATTAAACCTGTAATTACAGATATTAAAAATGATTTATTCACTGAAAAAACTAGTTAATTTTGACATTAAATTAATATCTGTAAAATCAGTGTTGACAGGAACAACCGAAATATAATGATTAGTTAACGCATATTCATCAGTATTAATTCTATCATCATTACAAATAAACTTACCTGTTAACCAATAATACTTTTCTCCTCTAGAATCATATCTTTCTTCAAATTCTTCAATCCATTTAGAATTAGCTTGTTTACATATTTTAATTCCCATTATTTTCTTATTAGGGATACTTTTAGGGATATTAATATTTAAGCATAAATTTCTTTGAATCTTATTATTAAGTATTTTTTTAATAATTTTTCTAATAAAGTAATCTGACTCCTCAAAATTTGCATCAATAGAATGATCTAATAATGAAAAACCTATAGATGGAATACCTTCAATTGAAGCCTCTATAGCTGCAGCTATAGTTCCAGAATAAATAGTATTAATAGAAGAATTAGAACCATGATTAATTCCAGAAACACATAAATCTGGCTTCTTATTTAATATTTTATTTAGAGCTAATTTTACACAATCTACGGGAGTTCCAGTACATGAATATTCAATTTGTAAATTGTCATTTCTAGGTAATTTTTTACATCTAATAATAGAATCTAAAGTAATAGCATGACTCATTCCAGATTTAGGTGAATCAGGAGCAACAACTATTACATCACCAAAATCATTCATGATAGAAATCAATTTTCGAATACCAGGAGATTCTATACCATCGTCATTTACTACTAGAATTAAAGGTCTATTAGCCATTGTTAAGTTTTTTTCAAATATAAATCTATTTATTTATAATATAAGACTATCTAAAAATTTTTGAGGGATTTAATATGAGATTAGGATCAAATAGAGATTTTATAGATTTTTGTAATTCTAATTCATTTATGCTAAAAACAATATCTAAATATTCTTTTTGAACATAACCAATTCCATGTTCACCAGAAATTGTACCTCCCAAAGATTTAGTAAGTGTAAAAATTTCACGGATGGCTATAGGAATCTCATGTTTCCATTTATATTCACTCATATTTTCCTTAATTATATTAATGTGTAAATTTCCATCACCTGCATGCCCATAACAAATAGATTTAAATCCATATTTTTCTTCAATTTTCTTTACACCTAATATTAACTTTGGCAACTCATATCTGGGTACAACTGTATCTTCCTCTTTATATATAGAATTTTGTTTTACAGCCTCCCCTACATTTCTTCTTAAATTCCAAAGTAAATCTTTTTCATTATTAGTATCCGCTACTAATATCTCATTACAGTGAAAATTTACTAATATGTCTGATATTTTTTGACAATCATTATATAAATCATCTTTTTCTTGACCATCAACTTCAATTAATAATTGAGCTTGAGTGTCATCAGCTAAATTTATACTAATATTTAAATATTTAATAGTCAAAAGAATCGCATCTCTCTCCATAAATTCTAAGGCTGATGGTACTATTCCATTCATAAATATAGCTGCAACTGCCTCACAAGCTAAAGATACAGATTTAAATGAGGCTAGTAATGTAATATCTTCTTTAGGAGAAGGAATCAATTTAAAAATTATTTTAGTTACAATTGCTAAAGTTCCTTCGGAACCTACAATTAGTGATGTTAAATTATATCCTGTTGAATTCTTTAAAACATTTGCACCAGTCCAAATTATATCACCATTAGGCATAACAACCTCCATATTTAGTACGTAATCCTTAGTAACTCCATATTTTAACGCTTTTGGACCACCTGAATTTTCTGCTATATTTCCTCCTAACGTACAACTTCCTTTGCTTGCAGGATCAGGAGGATAAAACAAACCAAACTCTTTTACTTTGTTTTGAAATACTTCAGTAATCACACCTGGTTCAACAGTAGCTTGTAAATTATTTGTATCAATATCTAATATTGTATTTAATCTCTCCAATGATAGTGAAACCCCTCCAAGGACAGGTAATGATCCACCACTCAATCCTGTCCTAGCACCACATGGTGTTACAGGTATTTTATTTGTATTACAATACTTCATTATTAAAGAAACTTCTTGAGTATTTTTCGGTTTTAATACAACATCAGGATTAAACTTAAGATCTTCAGTGTAATCATGTGAGTAATCACAAATTACATCTTTTTCTAACAAAGTATTTTTATCTCCAATAATTTTATTGAATTCTGAAATATCAACGCTATTTATATTTTTATATGTCATATTAAATATTTAACAAATTTAATTAAATTCGCCATTTAAAATTTATCCTAAATGAAAAATTACATCATAATTACTATATCGTTTTTTTTTAGCTTCAATACGTTTGCTCAAAGTGAAATTACTTTAGAAGATATTTGGTTAAATTATAAATTTTATCCAAAAAGTTATCAAGGATATAAATCAATGAATGATGGTGAGCATTTTACTAGAATGTTTAATGATAATAAATTATTAATAAATAAATATTCTTTTGAAACAGGTGAAATTGTTGATCAAATATTAAATATTGAAAATAAAGAATTATCAAATATCAGTAATTATGATTTTAATTTTGATGAAGATAAAATATTAATATCTACTAATACTGAATCAATTTATAGATATAGTACTAAATCCAATTATTTCTTATATGATATTAATACAGAAGAAATTGTAAGTATTTTAGATAAAAAAATAATGTATGCTAAATTCTCACCTAATGGAAAAAACATCGCATATATATTTGAAAATAATATATATATATATAATATTCTATCGAAAAATCACATTCAAGTTACTATTGATGGAGAAAAAAACAAAATTATTAATGGAGCTTCTGATTGGGTATATGAAGAAGAATTTGCATTAGTAGATGCTTTTGAATGGTCAAATGATAGTAAATATTTATCATACTATAAATTTGATGAAAGTAAAGTGAAAGAATTTTCTATGGAAATATATAATAATCAACTATATCCAACTCAAAAAGTATTCAAATATCCAAAAGCTGGGGAAGAAAACTCTAAGTTAAGTATATATCTATATAATATAACTACAAACAAATCCAAACTCTTAATTAGTAATGAAAAATATGAATATTTTCCTAGAATTAAATGGTTTGATTCTAATGAACCTAAATTAGTTATATATGGGATGAATAGGCATCAAAATAATCTAGATTTCATAATTATTGATACACATGGTAATAAAAAAATATTATTTTCTGAATCTGATAAATACTATATAGATATTCATGACAATCTAACTTATTTACCAAAGACTAAATCTTTTATTTGGACATCTGAAAAAGATGGATATAATCATATCTATATAAAAGATCTTTTTGGAAATGAAAGACAAGTTACTTTTGGTAATTGGGAAGTGACTAAATTCTATGGCATAGATAATAAGGATAATATATATTATTCATCTAATGAAAGTGGAACAATCAATAGTTCAATGTATAAAATGAACTTAAACTCATACGAAGGAAGTGGCATATTGATGACTAAGAGTCAAGGAACTAGCGTTATAAAATTTAGTACAGGAATGAAGTACTTCGTTAATTCTTACAGTAACCATACAATGCCACCATATATTACTTTAAATAGAAGTTTTGATGGCAAACTTGTAAAAGTACTTGAAGAAAACAATGAACTCAAAGAGTCAATATCTGAATACATACTTTCTGAAAAAGAGTTCTTTACAATAAAAGTTGAAGATAGTGTTAATCTAAATGCATGGATGATTAAACCTAATAACTTTAATCCAAATAAAGAATATCCACTATTTATGTTCTTATATGGAGGACCTGGATCTCAACAAGTAACCAATTCTTGGGACAGGTTTAATTACTTCTGGTATCAAATTCTTATACAAAAAGGCTATATAATAGTATGTGTAGATAATAGAGGTACAGGTGGTAAGGGATCTGAATTTAAAAAAATGACATATCAAGAATTAGGTAAATATGAAACTATAGACCAGATTAATGCTGCTAAGTACTTTTCCAACTTGAATTATATTGACTCTAAAAGAATAGGAATTCAAGGTTGGAGTTATGGAGGTTATATGTCAACATTAGCACTTTGTAAAGGATCTGATATATTTAAGATGGCTATAGCAGTTGCTCCTGTAACTAATTGGAGATACTATGATAATATTTATACTGAAAGATATATGCGTACACCTCAAGAAAATCCAAATGGATATGATGAAAACTCCCCAATAAATCATGTAGATAAAATTAAGGGAAGTTATTTACTTATTCATGGTTCATCTGATGATAATGTTCATCTTCAAAACACCATGGAAATGATTTCTGCTCTAGTGAAAGCAAACAAGCAATTTGACTTATACATATATACTGATAAAAATCATGGTATATATGGAGGAAATACTAGATTTCATCTTTATAAAAAAATGACAGATTTTATAATAGAGAAATTATAATTAATGAGTGGGTATTGAAACTTTATTTATTAAAATAGAATCAATTTTTTTATCTGTGTCATTATGTATACTATTTTTATAATTCTTAACATTAGGTTTAGCACATGAATATGTTAGAAAAAAAAGAAAGAAAAAAATATATATTATTATATTTTTATTCATCTATTAATAACCTTTAAGTATTTTGATATTTCTTGAATCAATTTTTTTACACTTTCTTCTTTCTTATCTAATTTAATCATAAGATCATAAATTTCATATCCATCTTCGTGTTGTCCTACTTTAAATCTAGCTAATGAAGATGCAACTAAATACTTGATTGGAATACAACTACTGTCAGATAAGTTAATTAAGATGTCATATTCTTGCTGAACAAAATTCTTTATATAATCATTTTGAGGTTTATAATACCAATTTAAATCCTTTAAATTAAAGAAATCATATTGTAATTTAGGAATATGACATTCATCATATTTTTTAGAATTTACATATCCAAAAGCTTTAACGTCTTTTCTTAATCCAAAAAAATACTTCACTAAGGGTTTAATTTCTAATATTTGCTCTTGGGAAGTTGCTTCATATAAGATTCCAATAGATTTTGCATCTTCTAAATTACACACAGATTTAATTCTTTTATTAAGCTTTAATTCTCTAAGAAAAACCCATTTTCCTATTTTATGCTTTATATCTTCTATGAATTTAATCCTCACTATTTTATCATATTTATAAATTCAATTTCTGATATTATAGGAATATCTAAAATATTTGCTTTATTTACTTTCATTGGTCCAATATTTGAGCCTCCAATTACAAAGTTAGTTTTTTTACTAATAGAATTAACATTTTTACCTCCATGTTTTTCAATTAAATCTTTAATTTGTTTTCTGCTGAAGTTATTAAAAACGCCAGATACCACTATTTTCTTATCTTTTAATCTATTAGAAATAATATTATCATGAGTATTTTGGATAAATTTAATTCCATGATTTTTAAGTCTATCAATTAAATTTATATTCCTTTTATTATCAAAATAATCTTCTAATGAATTAGCAATCTTAATGCCAATTTCATCTACTAATAAAACATCTTCATATTTTGAATTAATTAATTCATCAATATTCAAAAAATGATTTGCTAATTTTTTAGCTGTAGTTTCTCCAATATATCTAATTCCTAACGCAAATAAAACTTTATCAAAAGTTTTTTCTTTACTTTTATTTATACCATTAATAATATTTTCTGCCCATCTATTGCCAGATTTTTTTAATGGAATTAAATCATTTATTGATAATTCATATAAATCTGGAATAGATGTTATTATTTTTTTTTCAATTAATAAATCAATTGTCTCAGATCCAATACTATCAATATCCATAGCTTTCTTACTTACAAAATGTTCAAATTGAGAACTAATCTGAGGAGGACACTCGTTAGAATTAAGACAATAATGCTTAGCGTCACCATCTTTTCTAGATAGAAAACTCTTGCAAGCAGGACATTTATTAATAAATCTAAATATATCTGAAAAGAGATCTCTTTTATTTAATTCAACTTTAACAACTTTAGGAATTATTTCACCTCCCTTCTCTACATATACATAATCACCTACTCTTACATCCAATTTCTTAATCTGATCATGATTATGTAAAGAAGCTCTTTTAACAATAGTACCTAATAGTTTAACCGGTTCTAAATTAGCTACTGGTGTAATCGCTCCAGTTCTACCAACTTGGTAATCAATACTATTAATTCTAGTTAATACTTGTTCTGTCTTAAACTTAAAGGAAATAGCCCATCTAGGAAACTTTGAAGTATTTCCCATTTCATCTTGAATGAGTGTTTCATCAACCTTAATTACTATACCATCAATATCAAAAGGAAGATCTCTTCTTTTTAGTTCCCATTTTTTAACAAATAAACAAACTTGAGAAATATCTCTAAATTTTTCTATCTCAAATGGAATCTTAAACCCCCAGGTTCTTGCTAATTGTAAATTTTTATAATGACTATTACTAGGTAGTAAATCTCCTAAAATATAAAAGAAAAAACAATCTAATGGTCTTTTAGATACTTCAGCAGTATCTAAAATTTTTAAACTACCAGAAGCTGTATTTCTTGGATTTGAATAGGGCTCTAAACCTTTCGATTTTCTCATTTCATTCATTTCATTAAAATCACTATTAGGAATAAAGATTTCACCTCTAATTTCAAATTCACTAGGATAATCTCCTTGTAATTTTAATGGAATACTCTTAATAGTCTTTACATTTAATGTAACATCATCTCCAAAACTTCCATCACCTCTTGTTAAAGCTTGAATTAACTCTCCGTTTTTATAATGTAAACTGATTGATACTCCATCATATTTAAGTTCACATACATAGCTGAAAGATTGATCAGTAATCTTTCTTAATCTTTTATCAAAATCATATAATTCAGATTCAGTATATGTGTTTGATAATGAAAGCATTTTATATTTATGTGGAATGGATGAAAAAGATTTAAGAATTTCACCACCAACTCTTTGAGTTGGTGAATTCTTATCATAAAATTGTGGATATTTATTTTCCAAAAAGGTTAATTTATTCATTAAAGAATCAAATTCATAATCAGAAATTGTAGGACTATCTAAGACATAGTATTTATAATTATGTTCAGATATCTCTTTTCTTAAAGAATCTATTTTATCAATTATATCCATTTATTTTTGGAAAGGCAGATGGGAATCATGTAAAATCAATTTTAATACTCCATTAATCTTCTTTATTATAATAGTATATTCAACCTTCAATTCAGAACTGTTTTCCATGCCAAAGAAATAATTGCCCATACAAATAGCATAATTTTCAAATATTTTTATACCTACATTTTCCCATCTAACTGAATTCCATTCCTTAATTGCAAAACCTTCGTCTTCTAAATAATCAGGATTATCTCCAATAAAATATGAAAGGGCAGAAATTTTATCTAATCTAAATTGATTGTCTGATGCTAAAGTTGGTTTAAAAAAAACTGGTTCTGTTTCATAAGAATACAATGTTTTTATAAATTCCTTAGCCTCTAATTCATAATTTCCATTACTCTTATATTTTTTGCTAATTCTTATAATACCATCTCCCCACTCCTGTTGAAAATTTAATATCTCTTTCTTATTAATCATTTATTTATATTTAATTTATATTCAAAAATAGTTATTTCAAGATTGCTTTAATCATTCTATCTTTATCGTTTATATCTTTTTTTAACTCAATATTAACAAATCCACTATCTTTTAATAGTAATATTATTTCTTTACCATATTTTTCATTTATTTCAAAGTAAATTATGCCATTTTTATTTAATATAAATGTAGATATTTCAATAATTTTCTTATAAAATATTAATGGATCATTATCTGGAACAAATAAAGCGATTTCAGGCTCCCAATCAATAACATTTTTATTTAATCTAAACTTTTCATTATTTAATACATATGGTGGATTACTTACAATTACATCATATTTATCATCTATTAAATTATTATAATTTTGTGTATTAGTTGTTTTATTATATAAAACATCAAATTGCTGAAAAGATATATCTGCTGAATTATCTTTAGCATTCTTTATTGCAACATTTATAGAGTCATTACAAACATCAACTCCTTTAAAAAAACCTTCTAGTTTCAAATATAATGAGATTATAATACACCCTGAACCTGTTCCAATATCTAAATATCTTTTTTTGGATCCTAAATTATCAGTAATAATCCATTTAACTAACTCTTCCGTTTCTTGTCTAGGTATTAATACATTAGTATCACAATATATTTTATTTCCGTAAAATTCAGTACTGTTAAATATATATTGAATTGGTTTATTTTTTTTTAATGAATCAATAACAGAATAAAGTTTAGATAAATCTCTATCACTTAATAAATTATCACAATATAAAATAGTATCTGATCTTGTCATATTTAAATAAAAATCTATAGAAAGATATGCGAAGGATTTAATTTCATTTTCATGATAATATCCAAGTAATTCATTTAAGTAAAATGGTAGGATATCTGAAACTTTTTGCATAATGCTAATTTACTAAATTTACTTACTTTTGTGAGATGATAAGTCATGAATTTTACATGAAAAAATGTATAGAGATTGCTAATAAAGGAATTGGCAATGTTAGTCCAAATCCATTAGTTGGTTCATTAATTGTTTATGAAGGAAATATAATAGGAAAAGGATATCATGAAAAATATGGTTATGCTCATGCTGAAGTCAATGCAATAAATTCTGTCAAAGATAAATCTATTTTAAAAAAATCAACTCTTTATGTAAATTTAGAGCCATGTAATCATTTTGGGAAAACACCCCCATGTACAGATATAATAATTAAAAACAATATACCTAAGGTAGTTATTGGATGTTTAGATAGTTATTCTAAAGTTAAAGGAAAGGGAATAGAAAGATTAAAAAAAAATGGTGTTAAAGTAATTTATGGGGTGTTAAATAAAGAATCTAGAAATTTAAATAAAAGATTTTTAACTTTTCATGAGAAAAAGAGACCATATATTATATTAAAATGGGCACAAAGTATTGATGGATATATTGCCCCAAAAGTTCAAAATAGTCCATTTTGGATGACATCTAAAGAATCTAAATTATTAGTCCACAAATGGAGAGCTGAAGAAGATTCAATTCTGGTTGGAAGAAAAACTGCAGAAAAAGATAATCCATTTCTAACTGTTCGAGAAATTAAAGGAAAAAATCCAATCAGAATAATATTAGATAAAAATTTAAGATTAAAAAAGAGTATTAATTTATTTAATAATGATTCAAAGACAATTATTTTTAATAATATTAAAAATGAAAAAATCGGATCTAATATATATATTAAAATATGTTTTAAAGATTTGATTAAAAGTATTTTATTACATCTATATGAATTAAAAGTTCATTCTGTAATAATTGAAGGAGGTAGTACTACACTACAATCTTTTATTAATGAAAATTTATGGGATGAAGCCAGAATATTTAAAACAAATAAAAAAATAAATGACGGCATTAAAGCAGTTAAAATTGATAAAGAAATAAACTATGAAAAAATTAATAAAAATGATAGTTTGTCAATAATTTTTAATAAATGATTTCCTTAATTTTTTCTATATTATCAACTGTAACTTTATTTATTATATTTAAGGAGTTCAATAAGAGAGGTATCAACACTTTCCATGCTATTACATTCAATTATTTATCAGCTTTCATGATAGGTTTGCTCTACAAAAAAAACAATTACACTATCAATTATATATTAAATGCTGAATGGATTTACCCAACTATTTTATTAGGAGTAATTTTTGTTATAATGTTTAATATTATGGCCAAAACTACACAAATCCATGGAATATCTATTGCTTCAATGGCCTCAAAAATTTCATTAATTATTCCCGTTCTTATTTCGTATTTATTTTATGAAAAAATATATTTTTCATTGAACAAATTATTTGGAGTTGTAATTGCAATGATAGCTGTATATCTTACATTTAAAAAAAGTGAAACAAATAAAAAGTCTATAAAAATTGCTATTATTTTGTTTTTTGGAGCTGGAATATTAGATACATTTCTAAATTATATTCAAGACAATTTATTAAAATCTAATAGCGAGTTTAATATATTTATTATTGTAATTTTTCTTATTGCTTTTCTATCAGGATTGGTGAAAATTGTATACTTAAGAGAAAAAATAAATATTAAGTCTATAATAGGTGGAGTAATTCTTAGTATTCCAAATTATTTTAGCATATATTTTGTACTTAAATCATTAGATGAACTTGGAGGTTTCACTGTCTTTTCAATATTAAATGTTAGTGTAGTTCTTTTTTCGTCTATTATAAGTTATTTCGTTTATAATGAGTTTTTAAGTAAAATAAATTGGATAGGGATAATTTTAGCATGCATTTCAATAATCTTAATTCTAATATAATGATGTTTGATGATAAATATAAAGAAGTTAGATCACAGGCAGTAGGTTCATATAGAGAAAAAGGAAGTAAATTTATATCATATTCTTTTCCAGTGTATTCAGAAAATGATATCATTGAAAAAATAAATATAATTAAGAAAAAAGAGCGCTCTGCAAGTCATTATTGTTATGCATACATATTAAACCCTGATAAATCTGCAAAAAGATTTTCTGATGATGGTGAACCATCTTCAACAGCTGGTAAGCAAATATATAATCAGATATTATCTAGTGACTTAACAAATATATTAATAATAGTTGTACGATATTATGGAGGAAGAAAATTAGGAATTCCAGGATTAATTAGATCATATAAAAATGCAGCGATAGATGCTATTGAAAAATCTGAATTTGTAATAAAAAATATAGAGGAAGAATATTTAATTTCATTTAAATATGATGAAATCAACAAAGTCATGAGATTAATAAAAGATAATAATTTAAAGATATCAAATAAAGAAATAAATGAGTACTGTAAAATAACAGTTTCTATTCCTAGAAAAAATTCAGAAGAAATTATTAAAAAAGTAAATGAAAACTATAAATTAAATATAAAATATATAAAAACAAAATAATGGATTTACTAAAAAAAATTTGTAAAATTCACGCTCCGTCAGGTGATGAAGTTTTAATTAAAGATTTTATACTCAACTATGTTAAAAAATATCAAAATGAATGGAATAGTCATCCAAAAATATATCATGGAGGTAAATTTCAAGATAATATAATACTTGTATTTGGTAATCCAAGAACAGCAGTTTTTGCTCATATAGATTCAATTGGCTTCACTGTTAAATATAATAATGAAATTATTAAAATTGGAGGACCAGTTACTAATGATGGGATATTATTAACTGGTAAAGACAGTAAAGGTAAAATAGAAGGTAAAATTGTTAGAAAAAAAGACAATAAATTATACATTGATTTCCATAGAGAAATAGATAGAGGAACATCATTAGTATTCAAAATGAATTTTAGAGAAACAAAGGATTATATTCAGTCATGTTACTTAGATAATAGATTAGGAGTATGGAACGCATTAGAATTATCAAAATCATTAAAAGATGGAATAGTTGTTTTCTCTACATGGGAAGAACATGGTGGTGGATCTGTTGGATATTTAGGTAAATTTATACAAAATAATTATAATGTAATGCAAGCATTGATTTCAGACATTACATGGGTAACTGAAGGGGTGTCACATGGGAATGGTTGTGTTATTTCCATTCGAGACAGTGGAATACCAAGAAAATCATATGTAAATAAAATAATTGATATTGCAGAAAAAAACAATATAATATATCAATTAGAAGTGGAAGAAATTGGTGGTAGCGATGGAAATAGTCTTCAAAAAAGTGATTACCCTTGGGATTGGTGCTTTGTAGGCGCACCTGAAAACAATGTTCATTCTCCAGATGAAAAAGTATATAAATCAGATATAAAATCTATGATAAGTCTATATAAGATTCTAATGGAGAAATTATAAATCAATTATTATGAAACTCTATATCTATCACTTTATCATTTATCTGAATTGAATCAACAAATTCATTTAAGAATAAATTATATTTATATATATAATTTTCATTATCACGATCATTCATATATAAGAAATCAACAATAATACTTGTTGTATCTGTGTTTTGAAAAGATTCTCTATTAATCTCTAATATTGTCGGTCTTTTTTTATCAGTCACCAATGTCTTATTCAATGATCCAGTAAATAAAAAATAAACTCCTTGTTCTGAAGTTAAATAAAATTTTGTTTTAGCTTTATTAATTATCAAATTATCAGCATTATCTAAACCCAATGGAATGGTAGATTGTAAATTCAAAGATCCAGCCCCAACTATACACATTGAAGACTCATCAAAATTATTTAAGTTATTCTCATTATATCCTCCATTACATAACACATATAAAGATCCATCATGAATCATAGAAACAGGATTCTTTTCAACTATTATACTGCCAGCAAAATCGTTCATATATACTTGTCCATCTTGAATATCTATAGATATAATAGTTGAGTCATATGATTCATCATTCCCTGAATTAGCAATAAATGCTCTATTCCATGACAGTACAATATCTGTAGGTGAAACATTGGTTCCTGTTTTAATATTTGCAGAAACTTCATTACTGATAAGATCAACAACTTTTATTTCGGACTCATCAATATCTGAGATATATACTCTATTATTTTTAGCATATTCACATTCACTGGCATTACTAAAACCCTGAATTTTTTTTTCTTCTTGAAATGTTTCCGCATCAACTACATGAAAATTATTCTTAGTTACAATAAAGATATTATCAGAATAACTTTTTAATGAAGATGAATTACTTAAAGATGAAGAGTTTACTAAAGAAAATATATTATTTTTAATATCATTATTTGATAAATCATAAAAATGAACATCATTTGGAGACAATATATAAAGACCATTTCCATAAGATTTTTGATTCGGAATAATAATATCAGGATCAGGATTACATGATATTAGAAAAAATAATGCAAATATTGAGATTAAATAATATTTCATATTAAAGTTTCAGCAAATATAAAAAAAGAGAGGCAGTATATCCTCTCTTTTCTTTTCTTTTAAATTAATTAAAACAATACCCACCTGGGGTAATTCCAACTTGGACTGAATCAACTAAATTACCGTTTTCACTAAACCTATATGACCACCCTCTTTGCGAAAAATCAACAGCATCAGTTCCATATATATATCCATTAGAGTAATCTAATCCATAAAAACTTTTATTTATAAATGGAATAGTTGATACTTCTGAGTCATTAATATTAAATTTATATACAGATTTACTAAAGTTACCATCAGAATAATATAGTATAGTTCCATTACTATTTATTGATAAGTCTTCAGGATGATTTCCAATAGGATAAAGATATGTGTTTAAAATTTGATTATCTGATATATGAATAAGGCCTCCAGGTGTCTCAGAAATAACATTAAAGTTCGCATCATATTCAGTGTGTCCTCCTGACAATACCCATATATCCCCATTGATATCAGTTACTATTGAATTAGGCTTGTCTTCGACATTTAAAGTTGAAATAATCATATCAGATTCAATATCAATAACAGAAATAGTATTATCAAGACCCCATCCACCAACATTACACACATATACATATCCATTAGAAATAGTCATTTTTTCAGGACCAGTTCCAGTACTGATCGTACCTGTAATTTCTTGTGTATTCAGATCTATTATTTGCAATCCATTTATACCCCAATCAGAAACATAAGCTTTTGATTCATTAACCTTGATCATATATCTAGGTGAAATAAAACCATATATTGTTTTATGAGAAGTTAATGAGTCAATTTCTGCAACCTCAATTTTACTAGAATTATTAACAATAATATAAGCAAATTCATCTATAATATTCATAGATTGTACTACATCTCCTAGAGGAAATGAATTAATCTTTGAAAATATTTCATTTTCAACAGATCCATCATAAGAAATATAAGTTATTGATCCATTTCCAGATAAAAAGTTACCTTCATTGGTAACAAAATAACCATTATCGAAAACACCTTCTAATATAGGTTCTGGATTATCACCAACACAAGAATTTAATGCAACTATTGTAAGTGTTATATAAAATGATTTTTGTAGTTTCTCTTTCATTTTTTTTAATTATATTAATATTATATTTAATTGTACCAAATATTCAATACCTGGATTTGGATAATTTAAATAAGTTTGATAGTTCTTATTTAAAATATTGTTAACTGTTAAAATTACTTCTGAATTAAAATTTTCAAAATAATACTTAAGTGAAGAATTGAACAGAAAATATGGAGGTAATTTACTGTGATTATCAGTAGATGTAAATACAGAACCAGTGAATATTTTATTAATTCGAAAAACATAATTATTAAATGAAATTATTGAATTAATATTTCCATTGTGTACTGGTGTATAGATTAATTGTTTATTAAAGGAGTTATCCATATTGTTTAATTGATTTATATTAGTTGAAATATTATATTGGTAATTAACCTCATTATAAATATCAATATCAAATATTTTATATTTTAAAATAGATTTATATTCAATTCCTTTTGAAACAACATTTTTAAGATTCTCTGGAGTCCAAATTCCATTAGATAATTGTTGCCATAAAATCCAATTATCAACATTTAATGAAAATAATGTAACACTATTAGAAATATTCTTACTACTATAATCAAATCCCATCTCTCTATTAACACCTTTTTCTGGCAATAAATTGATATTTCCAACTGACCCACTACCTATCCAAAATCTATCGTTAAATGTTGGAGATCTAAAGTTTTTATTTATTCTAGATCTAAGCCCAATTTTATTATTTAAATTAATTTCAATAGAAATAGATGGAATTAACGGAACATCAAATGTTGAATTGTATTCATCTCTTGCAGAAAGTTCACAAGAAAAAAAATTTGATCTATATGAAAGTGCTGAAAAAATCGCAAATGAATTCTCAGACATAAATAAATCAGAATACGAAGAGTTATTTAAGTTATGTATATTATTTACAAAAGATACATCACCATAGAAATCATCATAATTATAACTAATATCAAATTCTGTAATATTACTTTCACCTTCATAATAAGAATCAATATTTTTAGATATATCTGTATAATACAAATTATCAAATAAAATTGAATGTTTAATTAAAAAATAAAATTTATTAAGTCTCTTTGATACATCTAATAATATTCTTTCTGATCTGTCAACTTGTTCAGCAGTTGAGCTAACCATTGTCATATTTGGTGGTATTTCTCTAAATAGATATGATCTCCAGAAATGTAGAGAAATTATAAAATCATCATTATTCTTATACGATATTAAGGTGTTTATATTATCACCCTTAATTAGAGAATGTTCATTAACTTTATTTAAATTATTAAAACTATTATATGTGAAATTATTAGAATCAATAATTTTTGAATAAGATCCGTAACAATATATTTTATCATTAGAATTAGTGAACGAGATAGAAGAACTAGACAGTCCAAATGAACCCTTGTCTATTTTAAGATTAGCGGACCTATTATTAATAAATTTAGGAAAATTATTTAAGTTAATACTTCCACCTACAGATCCAGTTCCATATACACTTGAGTTACCACCATATGAAATCGACATATTATTAAAATTTGATATTGGTAATAATCTTAAATCAGCAAGTCCTGATGCTACAGAATTTACTGGAATCCCATTCCATAAAAATAAGGTGTGAGAAGATGATGTCCCTCTAAAAGAAGGAGTATTCAAAGCACCATAACTTTTTACATAAATTGTTGTGTTCTTTTGTAAAAAATCAGCAAAACTTTCTGAAATAGAGTTAGTTATTAAATCTGTATTTATATTTTCTATTCTAATTCCAATAGAATGTTTAATTTCTTTTGTCTCATTAATAAGTGTTTCAGGCAACAATAGAGAGTCACTTATTGTCTGCGAAACAGTAGTGTATAAAGACACAAAAAAACACAATATAAATAGTAAAATATTTCTCATATTCATGTCGTTTTATCCAGAAACGATTTTGATAAAAAATTAGTAGGTCTTCTGACTTAGTTCCGATATTTTACCTTCCCATTACTTTTAACAGTGGTATATGTATTATCGTTTGATGAACATTACAGCTTCTGGTAAAGTTGAGGAATCACACCTCATTCCCTTAAACTAAAAATTCTATGCTAAATTAGAAAAATATAAATTATTATAAAAACTTTATTTAAAAAATTAATCTATTATAATAAATTCTACTCTACGATTTTGTTCATATGAATCACCAATGTTTACTGATTCCCCAAAAGCTTTAGTTGAAAGTCTATCTTTATGAACACCTCTTTTAATTAAATATTTACAAACTGATTCAGCTCTTTTTCTAGATAATTTCATATTATATTTAGAAGTACCCCTCTCATCTGCATGTCCGTTAATTTGTAAATCTTTTTTAGTGTTTAGTATTAAGAAATCTGAAACCTTATTTAATATTAGTTTTGAATTTTCATCTAAATTATGTTTATTAAATTCAAAATGAACTCTATCTGCCCATAATGGCAGATTATCCCATGTAACATCATTAATTGTATCAATATAAGCAGGTATATTAACAACAACAATTAATGTATCTTGTTCAAATACCCTTATAGTATCTTTTTCAATGATTCTTATAGTGTCTTGTTCGATAATTCTAATTGTATCTGGACATCCTCGATTTCTTAATGAACCTTTTACAAAAGGACATTTGTCTAATTCATCTTGCAGACCATCTCCATCTGAATCAGGACATCCAAATAATTCTTGAATACCAGGAATTTTAGGACATCTATCAAACTTATCAATAATACCATCAGAATCACTATCAGGACAACCGTTATTAATTATTAACCCAGGATCTCCTGGACATTCATCCTCTTTATCTATAATTCCATCTAAATCTCTATCAGGACAACCATTTAATTTAATTAGACCTGGTTTTTTTGGACATTGATCATCTTTATCTAATACTCCATCGTTATCTGAATCTTTCTCTATAGGCTTTAATTTATATGTCATAACTATTCCATGAGATCCATATGAAGGAATATTCATTGTTGTAGATGTTAAATCATAAGAATACCCTAGTGAATAATCAGAAAAATTAATACCAAGCATAGCGATAAATGCATCTTGAGTTCTATATGACAGACCACCCCACAGTACACTATTTATAGACGTAATTAAATTGAAATCTAATTGTAAAGGCGTAGCTCCAATTTTTTTAATCATAATGGATGGGGTGAAATCTAAATCATTGTTAAATGAAAATCTATATTTAGAATTAAAATAATAATGATTGACAAGTGCATTTTCAACACCAGTATTACTAATATTCAAATCTGAATTTAATACATTTAATATTGAAGCTGAAATGTTAAATTTTTCAGAAAAGTAATTAAAACCAATTGATGCAGAATTTCCTACAACCTTATCTATAGAACCGACGTTTATTGCGGGGTCAAGAACACCATCATCTTCAATTATAATACTAGTATTGTCGAATCTATATTGAAGGATATTTGCTGAGGCTCCAATAGAGAGTTTGTTTCTTTCTACTGGTATCAAATATGAGCCACTTATAGAACCCATAATAATAGAAATTGGTCCAGTAATATCATTAACTATTCTAATTCCTTTTCCAAATTTTTCATGGTCAATGTTATAATAAGATATTGATTGTGTCTTTGGAGCACCATCAAATCCAGTCCATTGATCTCTAATCATTAAACCAATCTGACTTTCATTTTTTGTAGAAATTGTTGAAGGGTTTATAATAATGTCATTAAGCATATATAAAGAATATTGAGGCATTTGTTGAGAAAAAACAAATAACGGCATACACATTACAATCAATATATTTTTAAAATTTTTAATCATCTTTTAATCGTTACAGTACCATTAAAAACTTTACCAGAATCTCTTAATTCAATAACATAATAATAAGTAGCGATTGGTAAATCAATTCCATTATTTTTGCCATCCCAAGGAGATAAATAACCTTCAGAATAAAACACCTTTTGACCCCACCTATTATGTACACTTACAATAACATCTGGAAAATTATATAATCCATAAATAGACCACTCATCATGAATACCATCATTATTAGGTGTGAATACTGTTGGAATTTCTATACAACCATCAAATCCATCAAAATTTACTTCAATATTTTCAGTAGAATACTCACATGAATTACCATCAGTTAATTCTAAAGAGTAAAAGCCTTTTTGGATATCAAATAAGTTAGCATTCTCTGATCCATTTGACCAAAAATATGAATATGGAAGAGTTCCCCCAGATACAGTAGTAGTAATTGAACCATCATTGTTTTCTTCACAACTTGCAGGATTAACAAAATATGAAATTACAATGTTTTCAGGTTCATAAACAACTGTTTCAAAAATTTCTGAACAACCATTAGAATCAGTAACATTTACTGAATAAACACCTGAATATAAATTATCAATATTTTGAGAAACAGATCCATTAGACCAACTAAAGAAATATGGATATGTATTACCACTAATTATGAAGTCAATATTACCTGTAGATTCACCAAAACATAAAACATTATCTACTTCGAAGATTGGGTAATATGGAGGTGGCTCAGAAATAAAGAAAGTTTCAGAAACTATACAATTCCTATCATCAGAAACATCAACATTATAAGTTCCAGCAAATAAATTGAATCTATCTTCTGATGAACTGCCATCATTCCATGAAAAATTAGGATTACCTGTACCACCACTTACAGATAAATCAATACTTCCTAAATCTTGACCATTACAGTATGAATCTTCAGAAGAAGAATTAATTACAATTTCATCTGGCTCTACTATTGATGCAGTATCATAATGAATACACCCGTTATTATCAATCAATTGAACAAAATAAATTCCAGGAGACAAATTATCAATATCTTTAGTTGTTTCATTATTATTCCATAAAAAATTATAGTCTAATGTTCCTCCAGATGGGATTAAATCAATTTCTCCATTGTTATTACCATAACAATCAATATTAGTAATATTAACACTAGTAGTTATTAAATCAGGTTCTAATATCGAAAACTGAATAATCTCACTACAATTATTAACATCAGAAACAACAGCATTATATTGGCCAGCATTTACTAATAAAGTCCCTACGGAACTATGTGAATATCCATTACTAAAGTCGTATTGATATGGTGATGTTCCTCCAATAGTACTTAAAATATTTATTTGTCCTGTTGAGTCTCCAAAACATAAAACATCATTTGTATTATAAGATGTTATAATTTCGGGATTTTCAATTATCTCAATAGATTCAGAAGTATCACAACCATTTGAATCTAAAATTACTACAGTATAATTACCTGCTAATAAATTATAAATATTCTGTGTAACTTCAGAATTGTTCCACTGAAAAACATATGGTGGTGTACCACCTGAAACATTTAAATTTGCTTCGCCAGTAGCATCACCATAACATAATATATTAGTCCCAATAATATTAGATGTAATAGGAAATTGTGGTTCTGTAACAATGAAGTTGTCTGACAAAGAACACTGATTAAAATCAGTGACAATAACTGAATAATTTCCAAAAGAAATACCTTGTAAATCCTCTGTAGTAAATGAGTTATTCCATAAATATGAATATGGTCCAGTTCCACCAGAGACATTAATATCAATTTGACCAGTATTATATCCTTTACAAAGAACATGAGAAATTGAATCTGTTAAAATCAAATTATCAGGTTGATTAACTATAGCCGTATCTAAATAAAGACATCCATTGGAATCTGAAATAACAAAAACATATTCAGAAGCTATCAAAGAATCAATATATGTTGAATCAGATAAAACATTAGTCCAAGTTATAAAATAAGGACTTGTACCACCATAAATATCAACATCAATGATTCCATCTGAATAGGCAAAACAACTTACATTTTGGGTGCTATAAGTTGCATATAGAGAATCTGGATGAAGAACTGTAAATATAGTATCTTTAGTACATCCATAAAAATCTTCAATACTCAATGTATAAGTTCCATTATATAAATTAGCAATGTCTTCAGTATTAGATGTAAAATTTGGACCAACCCAATTTGACTCAAGCTGCCCAGTACCTCCGACTAAATCAACAGAAATTGAACCATTATTTTCATTAAAACAACTGTTATTAATTATTGAAAAAGAATCAATATTAATTGGTAAAGGCTCAGATACTATAAACTCAAATGTATCTCTACATAATCTTGAATTAATTAATGCTAAATTAAATGTGTCAGCACATAAATTAGAAATAATATTTGGTGTATTTAATCCATTACTCCAGTTATAGATAAATGGAGAGTTTTCAGGGTTTAATAGAAAAACTTCAATTTGTCCTTTACAAGAATTAAAACAACTATCGTTAATAACATTTGATTGTATAATAAAAGAATCTCTTTCATATAATGTTATTGATTCATTTTCAATACAATCATTATTATCAGTAAATATTATATTATATGTATCAGGGCATAAATTATCTATTATATAATTAGAAGTATCAATTGTAGTTCCATTTAACTGCCAAATAATATTATATGGAGCATAACCTCCAGAAATACTAATCTCGATTTCACCATCACATATATCGTAACATGAGCTATCAGTATAAATTGTATTAAGTTTTAAGGAATCAGGATTTTCAATAAAAACTGAATTTGTATTAAAACATCCATTAAAATCAGTAATAGTCACATTATATAATCCATAACACAAATTTATAGCTGAGTCAGATAATTGACCATTGTCCCATAAAAAAGTAAATGGAGGAACCCCTTGAATAGGAATAACTATTCCTGTAGCGTCACAAAAACCTATACAAGAAAGTGTATCACTAATAGTTGATGACTCAACTTCAATAGGGTTAATTAAATCAAATGTATCAATTCTACTACAACCATTAGAATCTGTAGTATTTAATATATATTGTCCACTAGATAAATTAGAAATATCTTCAGTATTAAAACCATTACTCCAGTTCCAATAAAATGGGCTATCACCTAAAGTAGTAATATCAATACTTCCATCAGAATAATTAAAACATGTAGGACTAATAACATTCCTAAATATTCCTAATTCAGATGGCTCAGATATTATATTAGATCTAAAATCGACAAAATCACCATTTACATCGGTAATTGTAACACTATAATTTCCTGCGCATAAATTAAGTCTTTGGTTATCATTAGCTATAGGAGAACTACTACCCCATTCAAAAAAATAAGGTTGATTATCTCCATACACAGTAATATTAATTACACCATCACATGAATCATGACAACTTGAATTTGTAATGCAATATTCTATAGAATCAGCATTTGTTACATTGTTAAAAACAATGCATTGTTGCGAAAACAGATTAATTGGTATTATAATTAATAATATCAATATTCTCATTACATAATTATTTTAATTAATATATAAAAAACAAATATAAAGCAATGTTGAATAAATAGTAATTTTTTTAAACTTTATTTTTAAATAATATCAATAAATAAGTATAATTTTTTTATTAAAAAGTTATACGTTTTGATAAAAAGATTAATTTTGCATATAAAAATATAAATGAAAATATTAGCATCAATAATTATAATATCTATTACGACATTTGTTTCTAGTAAACTTTTAAGAAAGTATGAAAATAATCACTATCAAGTTATTGAGAAATTAGATGAAATAGAAATTAGAAAATATAAAGATTTACTATATACATCATACACACCTAAGAATAAACAGGATAGAAATAATTCATTTAGGAATGTTGCAGATTTTATTTTTGGTAATAATAACAAAAATGAAGAAATATCAATGACTACACCAGTAGTAATTAAAAGTTATAATAATAATGAAATGGCCTTTATTATGCCAGAAGAATATACTTTAGAAAATATACCTAAACCTAATAATAATAATTTAAATACATATATTGAAAAAGGATCTATTAAAGCATGTATAAGTTATAGTGGATATACAAATAAAAATATTGAAAATAAGAAAACTAAAAAATTGACTGAAATATTAAAAAAATATAATATTGAACATAATAATGATTTTGAACTTTTAGTTTATAATTCTCCATGGGATGTTATCAATAGAAAAAATGAAATTGTTGTTAGTATTAAATATGAAGCAGAATCTGATAATTATAAGAACATCTATCTAGGATCTGGTTGTTTCTGGTGTACTGAAGCGATTTTTGAAAATGTAATTGGAGTTTATAATGTTTACAGTGGTTACACTGGAGGAGAAATTGATAATCCTAACTATGAATTAATTTCTACTGGTGAAACAAATCATGCTGAAGTTTGTAAAATTTCTTATGATCCTAATATTATAAATTTAGAGAATTTATTAGAAATTTTCTTTTTTTCACATGATCCAACAACATTAAACAGGCAGGGATACGATATTGGAAAACAATACAGGTCAATAATATTGTTTAACAATTCAATTGAGGAAAAAATTATTAGTAATTATATTAATAATATAAATGCTGAATATTTTAATAATAAAATTGTTACAGAAGTAAAAGAAATAAATAAATTTTTCTTAGCTGAGAATTACCATCAAGATTACTACAAAAATAATAGGAACGAACAGTATTGCAGAGTAATAATAGATAAAAAACTAGAAGATATTAAAAAGAGTTTATCTAAATATTATAGATAAATTATTTTATTTAGTTAATAATTCTTTTATTCCTCCAAGAGAACTTAAAACACCCGTTGCTTCAAAAGGCATGTAAATTGTTTTATTATCCTTTCCTTCAGTCATTTTTTCTAGTGTTTCTATATATTTAACTGCAACTAAATATTTAATCGGGTCACCTTTTTTATTTATTTCATCACTAATTAATCTAATTGACTCAGCCTCTGCTTCAGCAATTGATATCTTTGCTTTAGCTATACCTTCAGCCTTTAGCATTTCAGACTGCTTTTCACCTTCAGCCTTATTAATTTGGCTTTCCTTAATACCTTCTGCTTCTAAAATAGCAGCTGTCTTTAAACCCTCAGCTTCAAGTACTTGAGCTCTCCTTTCTCTTTCTGCATACATTTGTTTATTCATTGCTTCCTGAATATCATGAGGAGGATTTATATCTTGAAGTTCAACTCTATTTACTTTAACACCCCATTTATTAGTTGCGTCATCTAAAATTGTTTGTAATTTAGAATTTATAGTATCCCTAGATGTTAATGTCTGATCTAATTCTAATTCACCAATAACATTTCTCAAAGTAGTTTGTGTTAGTTTTTCAATAGCATCAGGTAAATTTTCAATTTCATAAACTGCTCTTACTGGATCCATGATTTGGAAATATAGTAAAGCATTAATTTGAACATTAACATTGTCCTTAGTAATTACATTTTGCTTAGGAAAATCAAAGACTGTCTCTCTAAGATCAATCTTATTATTAAGTGTATAAGTTGAATAAACTTGTCCTTCATATTGCATTTCTTTTCTCCAATGAATTTGTCTAGGAGCATCAATGATTGGCCAAATAATATTTATACCTGACTCTAAGGTTTTATTATATCTTCCTAATCTTTCAATAATAATAACTTCTGATTGTTGAACTATTTTCAATCCTTTTAATGCAAAAATTAATATTAATAATCCAATTGACACTGCAATAAAAATTGTTCCTTCCATAATTTTTTTTTTATATTTTAATAATTATTTATTTTTTACTAACGACTAATATTATACTATTAATTTCTTGTATAACTACTCTTGAATCTGTATCTATTTCACCTGTGACTGAAACAGCCTTCCATACCTCACCGTTTAATTTAACTAATCCAGGATTATTTTCATTACCAACTTTTTCAATAACAATCCCTGATTGACCAATCATACTATCTCTATTTGTTTTCTTCTTATCAGAATTATAGGCAATCTTATTGAATAATGGTCTGATAGCAAAAAATGTAATTATCACTCCAAAAGAGAAAATATAAATTTGATTTTCAATTGAAAATTCTAAATAATTAGCAATTGCAGCTAAAAATAATCCTGAAGATACAGATGCAAAGAAAAAAGTAATGGTAAATATTTCTAATACTAGAAATATAACTCCACTAATAACCAGAATATGATATGTTTCCATATAGTTGATTTTAAGATTATAAATTTATAACTTATTTATTAAATACAATGTTTTTTATAAGGTTTTTTATAATGATTTTTAATCTGATATTAAAAATAAAATAAAAAAGAGCCCTGAAATTAAGGGCTCTTTAATCTGTAGCGTGGAGCAGATTTGAACTGCCGACCTCAGGGTTATGAATCCTGCGCTCTAACCAACTGAGCTACCACGCCAAACTATTCGCAAATATAATATTTATGTAGAATGAAATGAAATAAAATATATAAATTTAAGATCTATCTTTCTCTTCTAAAAAATTAGTATGATGTTTTAATATTTTTAAAAATATTGCGAAAAAAAATGTAATAATTAATAAATAAGCAAGATCATCATTAATAACTATATTTTTATTCGTAAAAATATTCCTAATGATATCTATATAACTAAAAGATATAACAGCAGCTAGAACTCCTGGATATTCTCGTCTTAATATACTCTTTATTGAAAAAGAAACACTAGAAGATTTAAACAAAAAAATATTAGGGAAAAATGCAGGTGTTTTTCTTGACCATTGTATATATTCATTATTATAAACCTTTTGAAGAAAATTCTCTTCAGAAAAGACTATATATCTATAAAACAAATAGAAAAGAATAATATTTATTATAATAAAGTATATATTATATACAAAAAATGAAATGCCAATCCAAATTAAAAAATTTCCTAAATATAAAGGATGTCTAACAACAGAATAGATACCAGTAGTATTTAATTTTTCTGCAATTTGTTTTTTTGTATTTCTTCCAGAAGTTCCCTTCGGTGTTGTAGCTACAGAATAAAAACGAATTAAGAATCCAGACAAAGTAATTATAAACGAAATTGTATTATATAAAATAAATTTTACTGGTAACTTTGTATTAAATATGAATGGTACAGAAATTACAAAAATAATTAATGGAAATTGACCTCTATATTTAAATAAAAAATTACCTATAGTCTCCTTATTATTAGTAAACATTTATTTTTTTTAATTCAAAATAATTCAGTAATATTGTCATAATATTATATTTTACAAATTTATAAAAATAAGAAATATAAATGTCCTATATCAAGTATACATTAGAATATCCATTAAGAACATCACAAAGTGTTTTATATAGAAGGATAAGTACACCTGCAGGTCTATCTGAATGGTTTGCAGACAATGTTATAATCAAAGAAAATATACTTACATTTTATTGGGAAGGTTCTGAAGAAAGAGCTAAAATTCTTAAATTAAAAAAGGGGGATTTTGTTAAATATAAGTGGCTTGATAATGATGATCCAAATGACAATTATTTTGAATTAGTTATACAGATTGATGACATGACTAAAGATATATCACTAATTATAACTGACTTTGCAGAAGATGAGTATGAGAAAGAAGAAGGCAAACTATTATGGGACAAGCAGATAGAAAATCTTAAATCAGCAATTGGAATTTAATATTGCTTGTGAAAAGACTTCATAAATTCTTATTAAAATCTTTCTTTTACCCATTTATCTCAACTTTTTTTATTGCAATTTTCATATTACTGATGCAATTTCTATGGAAATGGATAGATGAATTAATTGGAAAAGGATTAGAATTAAATATTATAATAAAATTAATTATATACGCTTCAGCAAGATTTGTTCCATTAGCTTTTCCAATTGCACTTCTAATTGCTTCATTGATGACAATTGGTAATTTAGGGGAAAAAAATGAGTTATCTGCACTAAATGCTTCTGGAATATCATTAAGGAAAATTCTTGCCCCATTATTTGCTTTTTCAATTATAATAGGAAGTATTTCATTTATGTATTCAAATTATGTGCTTCCTATAGTTAATCTAAAAAGTGGATTACTTTTATATGATATTCAGAAAAAAAAACCAGCTTTAAATATCAGAGAAGGAGAATTTTATCATGAAATTGATGGTTATACTATAAAAGTTGACAAGAAAGATTATAAAACAAATACTTTAAAAGGAATTATAATATATGATCACACATCTGAAAACTCAAATGATAAAATAATTATTGCTGAAAAAGGAAAAATGGAAATAATAGAAGATCAATATCTAGAATTAAATTTATTTAATGGATCCTCCTATATTGAAATATTTGATAATAATAGAAATAAAAATCATCCACATCAAAGAATTAATTTTAAAAAAAATACTTTACGTTTTGATCTTAATAAATTTGGACTTAATAGATCAAATGAAAGCATATATAAGAACCATTATTCAATGATGAGTATTAAACAACTTAAAAATTCAATAGATTCACTGCAAAAAAAAATAATACAAAGAAAAAAAGATTATTCAAGAAATTTTCTTAATAAATTTAATTTTTCTACAGAAGAAGAAGATGAAGAAGGAACAATTAATAATGTAAAAATTAATACATCTGATTATAATATTGATGAAGTCAATAATTTTTTAGTAAATACAATTCAATCTAATATTGCTCTACAAAAATCTAACTCGGATGATTTAAAATATAGAGAATCAATAATTATTAGGCACAAAATAGAATATCATAGAAAATTTTCTTTAGCAGTTGCTTGTATAATATTATTTTTAATAGGATCTTCTCTAGGCTCAATTATAAGAAAAGGTGGTTTTGGAATTCCAATTTTAATATCTATATTTTTCTTTATTACATATCATGTTCTTAGTACTAGTGGAGAAAAACAAGCAAAAGAATTTATGTTAAGTCCTGAAATAGGAATGTGGATAACTAACATAATATTTTTTTATTTAGGAGTACGTTTATTTGAAATCGCAAATAAAAATAAACTTAGTGAATTAACTTTAAGTCATTTCAATAATGATATATATTTTAATAAAAAAAATAATTATAATTCAATTTTATCAAAAATTAAATTATTATCTAGATTTGAATTTAATATTAGATTTATTGTCAAGTTAATTTCTCATAATAGATTATTATTAGAAATTTTTCTTTGGACAACATTTATATCAAGTTATTTATACTATAGAGATTTAGATAATTGTATTTTCTCTACATTAATGTTTATAATATTTAGAATTTTACTTGCAACATATTATTTTTTCTATAAATTTAACAATAGAAGATTTAATCTCTGTACGATTTTAGTAATGATTATTTGTGTATCATGGTTTATTTTGGGCCCATATCCAATACTTAAAATCTCTCCATTATTTTTTTTAATTTTTATATTGATTTATAATTATTATCAAAAGAAAACAAATAAGGTAGATATAATTAAATAAAAAGATATTAATTTTGCAATTAAACTAATTAAGATTAAAATGAATTTTAATACAATAGAAGAGGCTATAGATGATATAAAAATTGGTAAAGTTGTTATAGTTGTAGATGATGAAGATAGAGAAAATGAAGGAGATTTTATAGCCGCAGCTGAAATGGCAACTCCAGAAATGATTAATTTTATGGCTACACATGGAAGAGGACTTATTTGTGCTCCTTTATTAGAAGAAAGATGTGAAGAGTTAGGATTAGATCTAATGATTGGAAAAAATACAGCGTCATTTGAGACTCCATTTACAATTTCAGTAGATTTAATTGGTAATGGATGTTCTACAGGAATATCTACTCAAGATAGAGCGAAAACCATTTTAGCTCTAACAAATAAGAATACAAAACCTAAAGATTTAGGAAAACCTGGTCATATATTTCCATTAAAAGCTAGAAAAGGTGGTGTATTGAGAAGAGCTGGACATACAGAAGCTGCTATTGACCTAGCAAAATTAGCTGGATTAAAACCAGCAGGTGTAATAGTTGAAATTCTAAATGAAGACGGTTCTATGGCAAGAACACCTGAGCTTTTTAAATTAGCTAAAAAATTTAATTTAAAATTTATTACAATAAAAGATTTAATAGAGTATAGAGTAAAAAACGAATCATTAATCAAAGAAGAGGTTGATATAAATTTACCTACTGATTATGGTGATTTTAAACTAAGAGCATTTAGGCAATTAACAAATAATCAATTACATTTAGTATTATACAAAGGAATTTGGAATGAAGGTGACAATGTTCTTGTTCGTGTACATTCCTCATGTGTTACTGGTGACATATTTGGAAGTTGTCGATGTGACTGTGGTCCTCAATTACAAGAATCAATGAGACAAATTGATAAAAATGGTAAAGGAATGGTTGTTTATATGAATCAAGAAGGAAGAGGTATCGGTTTAATAAACAAATTAAAAGCTTATGAACTTCAGGAAAAAGGAATGGATACTGTAGAAGCAAACATTGAACTGGGATTCAAAGCCGATCATAGAGATTATGGAATTGGCGCTCAAATATTAAGAAAAATGAATGTAACTAATGTTAAATTGTTATCAAATAATCCAAAAAAAAGAGCCGGACTTATTGGATATGGTATTGAAATTGTAGAAAATATTCCTCTTGAAATAAAATCTAACATTCATAATAAATTTTATCTAAAAACAAAAAGAGATAAAATGGGACATACGCTATATAATTTAGATGAGTAAAAAAAGGATAATTTTAGGAATTGAATCTTCCTGTGATGACACATCTGCCGCAGTAATTTGTGACGGATATATTTTATCTAACATTATTTCTAGTCAGAAAGTTCATGAATTATATGGGGGTGTAATACCAGAAATAGCATCTAGAGAACACCAAAAAAATATAATACCTACTGTAGATATAGCAATATCAAAAGCTCAAATAAATAAAAATGATATTTCAGCAATTGCATTCACTCAAGGACCTGGAATGTTAGGTTCATTACTAGTGGGTAGTTCATTTGCCAAATCATTCTCATTAGCTATGAATATTCCTTTGATAGCAGTAAATCATATGCATGGACATATAATGTCTCATTTTATCAAAAGGAAAGGTATAGTAAACAAACAACCTAATTTCCCATTTCTATGTCTCACTGTATCTGGTGGTCATACACAAATTGTTTTAGTAAAATCATACTATAAAATGCATGTCATTGGAGAAACTCTAGATGATGCAGCTGGAGAAGCTTTTGATAAATCTGCTAAAATTTTAGGACTTAAATATCCAGGAGGACCTTTGATTGATAAATATAGTAAGAATGGTAGTAAAAATAAATTTATCTTTGGAAAACACAAAGTTAAAGAATATAACTTCTCTTATAGCGGTATAAAAACTTCAATTTCAAGATTAATTAAACAAAAAAGTGAAGAAAACAAAAACTTTATTAAAGAGAACTTTAATGACCTTTGTGCAAGTATCCAACATACTATTATTGATATACTCATTAAAAAAATTACTAAAGCATCTGAAGAATTAAAAATAAATGAAATAGCAATTGCAGGTGGAGTTTCAGCAAATTCTTATTTCAGGAGCAGATTATTAGATTTAGAACAAAATAACGATAAGAAAGTTTATATTCCTGATTTTGAATTTTGTACTGATAATGCAGGAATTATTGCTATAAGTGGTTATTATAAATTTTTAGAAAATGACTTTGTTAATCAAAATGTAACTTCTAAAGCAAGGATGAAATTATAGAAATTAACCTCCAAAGTCATCAAATCTAACATTTTCATCAGGAATACCCCAATCTTCAGCCATTTTAATGACAGCTTGATTCATCATTGGTGGTCCACAAAAGTATAATTCGATATCCTCTGGAGCCTCATGATTAGTTAAATATTTATCTATCACAGCATTATGTACAAAACCAACAAAACCATCACCATTATCATCATCAATATCTTTTTTCTCAATCCAATTATCTTCTTCTTTAGCGTCAGATAATACAAGATAAAACTTAAAATTAGGAAATTCTCTTTCTAATGCTCTAAAATGCTCAATATAAAACAATTCTGCTCTAGATCTACCACCATACCAATATGTTACTTTTCTCCCAGTCTTAATAGTTTTAAATAATTCATATAAGTGAGAACGCATTGGAGCCATTCCTGCTCCACCTCCAATATATAACATCTCAGCATCTGAGTGATTTATAAAGAATTCTCCATAAGGACCTGAAATAGTAACTTTATCTCCAGGTTTTCTTGAGAAGATATAAGAAGATGCTATTCCAGGATTAATATTAGCCCATGAATTTTTTTCTCTATCCCAAGGAGGAGCAGCTACTCTAACATTTAACATAATATTTCTTCCTTCTGCAGGATAAGATGCCATTGAATATGCTCTAACTACTTCTTCATCGTTCTTCATTACTAAATTTCTCAATGCGAATGGACCTTCAGACCAATCTACTTCAAATTTATCAGGCTCTCCTGGATGATCTTGGGGATGAGCTTTAATATCCATCTCAGAAAAAGGCACTTCAGTTTCTGGTATTTCAATTTGAATATATCCTCCGGCTTCGTATGGCATATCTTCAGGTACTTTAACTACAAATTCTTTGATATAAGTAGCAACATTATAATTTGAAACAACAGTTGCCTCCCATTTTTTAACTCCAAAAACTTCTTCTGGTATATTAATATCCATATCTTCCTTTACCTTAACTTGGCAACCTAACCTCCAATTTTCAGCTATTTTCTTTCTGCTAAAATGTGGTTTCTCAGTAGGCAAAATAGTTCCACCTCCAGAATTCACCTGACATGTACATTGTACACAAGTTCCACCACCACCACAAGCTGAAGGAAGGAAAACACCATTGTTTCCTAAAGTAGTTAATAAAGTATTTCCTCCATCAACAATTAATTCTTTTTCTCCATTAATTGTGATTTTAACCTTTCCAGATGGAGAAAGTTTAGATTTAGCAAATAATAAAATACTCACTAAACTGAGTACAACTAACAAAAAAACCGTTATACTACTAATTATTGTTGCTCCTGTTGTTAATATTATCATTATATTAATTTTCTATTTCAATATTTTCCTCATATGAAACCTCAATATTTATATCTTTATTATTATCATCAAGTTTTATACCCATAAAACTCATAAATGCAATACCCATTAATCCAGTAATTATAAAAGTGATTCCTAAACCTCTTAAAGCAGGAGGAACATTGGAGTATCTAATTTTTTCTCTAATTGCGGCAAGAGCAACAATCGCTAAGAAAAAACCTATTCCTGAACCTAGACCAAAAACTGTAGCTTCTACAATTGAAGAATAGTCCCTTTCTTGCATAAATAACGAACCACCTAAAATAGCGCAATTTACTGCTATTAGAGGAAGAAATATACCTAGAGAACTATATAATGAAGGAGAAAATTTTTCTACAATCATTTCAACTAATTGTACCATAGATGCTATAACAGCTATAAATAGAATAAATGATAAAAAAGAGAGGTCAACATTTATAAAATCATCCGAAAGCCATCTAGCTAATGCTCCTTCTCTTAACACATAATTTTCTAATAAATAATTAACAGGACAAGTAATTCCTAAAACAAAAACAACAGCTAATCCTAATCCTACAGAAGTTTTAACTGTTTTAGAAACAGCTAAATACGAACACATTCCTAAAAAATATGCGAAAACCATGTTATCAATGAATATGGATTTTATAAAAATATTTACTAATTCTTGCATAATATTAATTTTCTTCTACTAATTTTTTATTTCTTATTCTTTGTAACCAAATGATTATACCACACGTAATTAAAGCCATTGGAGGAAGAATCATCATTCCATTATTAACATATCCGTATTCATACAAACCTAAATATCCAATTACATCAAAACCCATTAATGTTCCTGATCCAAATAATTCTCTGAAAAAAGCTACTATAATTAAAATAAATCCATACGCAAAAGAATTACCAATTCCATCTAAAAAAGATTTCCATACATTGTTCCCAAGTGCAAAAGCTTCAAGTCTTCCCATTATAATACAATTAGTAATAATCAAACCAACAAAAACCGATAGTTCTTTACTTACATCGTATACAAAAGCTTTTAAAAATTGATCAACCAATATAACTAATGTTGCTATTACAACTAATTGAACAATAATTCTAATCCTTGATGGAATCAAATTCCTCATTAATGATATTATAACATTTGCTACAGACATCACAACAAGAACAGAAAGTGACATAACAATCGCTGGCTTTAATTTTACAGTAATAGCTAAGGCAGAGCATATTCCAAGAACTTGAACAGTAATTGGATTATTTTCATCTAAAGGATCCTTTAGAAGATTTAAGTTTTTTTTGGAAAATAATTTTTCTTTATTTTTAGACATAATTTAATCTATTAATCTTTTACTAACATTAGAGATAGTATCAGCATCTTCGTCAATCTGTACAATTTTTAACATTTTATCTACTTTATTCTCATTAGAAATTATATTAAAATATTTAATGTATTTTTCTAATCTCTCTTTCAACATATCAGTGACACCATCTGATGTAATTGTTCCACCAGAAATGCCATCAACTTTATGTATATCACCATTTGAACCACCTTTCTGTACTACAATTGAAACAAATTTATCACCTTCCATAATTGTTTTTCCCTCGAAATTTTTTTGAAATATTTCATAACTATTAATTTCAGCTCCAAGTCCTGGTGTTTCAGATTTATGATCAAAAACAGCAGCAAATACAGTATTTAAATCTTCATTTAATGAAATAAATCCCCATATAGGACCCCATAATCCCTTTCCTATTAATGGAATAATATATTTTGTTTCATTGTTAACTTTAGATATATATAATGGGAGTTTTTGGTTTGAAACTTCCTTCTTTAACTCTTTTGATAAATCTATATCAAAGGCAGAACCTTCTAATACATCTCCTTCTTGATTTATAACAAGTTCCTGAGTAATATATTTTGAATATTCGTTTTCAGAATTATTTCTATCAATATTGACTCCAACAGACTTTAAAATGTTTTGTTTTTTTTCTAACTCTACATTTTTAGTCTGAAAAGGTTTTAAAAAAATGTATGAAATAGACAATAAAGCAGCTATTAATACAACCATTATTGCAGCAAAACTAAAAGTATATGAATTTTTATTTACATCCATTTATATTAAGTTTTTAATCTTTTTAATCTTCTTTTAACATTAGATTCTATAACATAATGATCAACTAATGGTGCAAAAACATTCATCAATAATACTGCAAGCATCATACCTTCTGGATAAGCAGGATTAAAAACTCTAATTAGTACTGCAAAAACACCTATAAGAAACCCAACAATTAATTTCCCTCTATTTGTTTGAGCAGCTGTAACAGGATCCGTAGCCATAAAGACTGCGCCAAAAGCAAAACCTCCTAAAACTAAATGAACGTGAGCTGGTAATTTCATAAATTCAGTTGCACCCCATAAATTAAATAATATTCCCATTACTAATCCTCCAGCAAATACTGAAATCATTGTTCTCCAGCTTCCAATTCCTGTAATTAATAATATAAAAGCTCCAATTATTATTGCTAAAGTAGAAGTCTCAGAACAAGAACCTATCATAGATCCGTTAAAATAAGAAAAAAACATGTTGCTATTATACTCTATACCAGCAGCAAATTCAGCTAATGGAGTAGCACCTGAGTATCCATCAGGTTGATCAGAAATCCATACCTTATCACCGCTTAATTGAGCAGGATAAGCAAAAAATGCAAAAGCTCTAGCTGTAAGAGCTGGATTTAAAATATTCATACCTGTTCCCCCAAAAACTTCTTTACCAATAACAACAGCAAATACTACAGAAACAGCTAACATCCATAGTGGAATAGTTATTGGCATAATCATAGGAATTAATAAACCTGTTACTAAATACCCTTCATTTACCTGATGACCTCTAAATATAGCAAATGCAAATTCAACTGTTAGACCAACAATATAGGAAACTAATATTAATGGTAACATTTTTAAGGATCCGTATTTAAAACTATTGAATACTGTAGAGTCCTGACCAATTGAATTGAAATAAATATCACCAATATTCCACATTCCAAAAAATAAACATGGAAGAAGAGCTACTATTACTGTAAACATTGTTCTCTTCAAATCTATAGCATCCCTAATATGGGATCCTGAATGTGTAGTGTGATCAGGAACAAATAAAAAAGTTTCAAAAGCATCATATGCAGGAAACATTTTTTCTAATTTACCTCCTTTAGTAAAATGAGGCTTGACAGAATCTAATAAATTTCTAAATAATTTCATTAGCTATTTTCTTTTCTAATTAAATCTAATCCTCTTCTAATAATACTCTGTACTTCTATTTTTGATGTACATACAAATTCACATAATGCAAAGTCAGATGGAGAAACTTCATATATTCCTAAATTTTCCATTAATTCGATATCCTCAATCATAATTGCCTTTATAAGTTGATTTGGATAAATATCCATCGGTAATACTTTCTCATATTGACCAGTCATTACATATGCTCTTTCTTCACCATTAACATTCGCATTAATAATAAACTTTTTCAATGGCATCAACCAAGAAAAATAAGATCTTGAAAAAGAAAACTTTTCTAGACCTGGTAATAACCATCCTAAAAAATCAGAAGAATCACCCTCTGGAATAGCTGTTAACTGATAATCATAAAAACCTAAACTTCCAGATTTTTCTATTTTAGAACCAGTTAAAACATCACCACTAATAATTCTAGTATTTCCTTCTTTTAAATTATCCTTCAAAAAATTACTAACACATGTACCTAAAATAGTTCTATAATATTTTGGTCTTTTAATTTGTGATCCGGAAACTGCTATTATCCTAGAAAAATCATATTTAAAATCTTTAAATAATGTAGCTATTGTTAGTATATCTTGCGGATTTAAATACCATACAACATCATCTTTATTAATTGGATCAATATGATGTATTTGAATTCCAACATTCCCTGATGGATGAGGACCATATACACTATTGATCTGTACACCTTTACAATTAGTAAAAACTTTTGATGGATTTGAGTAACCATCTAAATTTAAGTGAGTTGTGCCATTTGTTAGTTTTGAAACTATATCAATACCGAACTGAAATAAATCCTCTTTTCCATATAATGCAAAATCATTATCAATAGATATTGGAGCCGTATTAAATGATGAAATAAAAATAGACTTAGGAATATCAATAGGATTGGCAATAATATCATATGGTTTTTGACGAATAAATGGCCATAAACCATTATCACACATGAAAGTAATAATTCTATTTCTATCTAAATCATTAATATTAACAGGACTAATTTTCTTATATCTTATTTTGTCTTCAGCATTAATTATTATTTTCAATATTCTTCTTTTTTCTCCTCTGACTATATCAGAAACAACTCCACTTACAGGAGAACAGAATTTAATTTTCTCATTATATTTATCATGAAATATAACACTTCCAGCTTCAATTAGATCTCCAATTTTTACATTCAATTTAGGTGTTAATGAATGAAAATCTGTTGGCTTTAACTCAAAGGTTTTAGATTGATCAGTATTAGAGTAAACCTGTTCAGCTTCACCTCTCAATGGAATGTTTAAACCTTTTGTTAATCTAACCTCTAAAGACATCTATATTTTTATTATATTTATATTTTGCAAAATTATAAATTTGCAATGAACATATAAACATAAATGATGAATTTTTTTTATGAATTTTATAATTAAAACAATTGTTATAATAATTTGTTTAATAGGACAAATGTATCAACTATATAGTCAATATGTATTTGAGGAAGAAATTTATGACAAAAACATTCATACCGTTACACTGCATTTAGAAGAAGATCCTTTATCACAGCCTATAATAAGACTCGGATCATCTGATAAAATTTTACTGTCCTTTGATGATTTTTCAGAAAACTTAGAAGATTATTATTATACGATTATTCATTGTAATTCAGATTGGAAAGAATCTGATTTGATTACTTCAGAATATATTTATGGTTTTTATGAAAATAGAATCGATAATTATCAATTCTCATTTAATACTTTTAAAGACTACGTTCATTATGAATTGCTTTTCCCTCAAGAACTCATGAAGCCATTATTATCTGGAAATTATATATTAAAAATATTCAAAAAAGAAAATAATTCAAATACTGTAACTTTTTATAAAAGATTTAAAGTTATTGATGAAAAAATAAGTATATCAGCAATTGTAAAAAGATCTAATATTATAAATGAAAGAAAATATAAACAAGAGATTGATTTTGAAATAAATCATGCTAATTTTTTGATATCTAATCCATACACAGATGTAACAGTAGTTATTCAGCAAAATAATAGAGAAGATAATAAAATTACTGATTTAAAACCTATATTTATAGATCAGGACAAAATTAGATATGACTTAGAAGAGATAAATACATTTGAAGGTGGTAATGAATACCGTAATTTCGATACAAGAAGCTTACGTTTTTATTCAGAAAGAATTAAAAAAATAGATTATAATGATACAATTGAGGAAATTAATGTAATTCTTAAAACTGATATAGGAAAAAGTTTTGAAGAATATATCACTAAACCTGATTTAAATGGAGAGTTTTTGATAAATAAGCAAGAAGCCTGGAACTCAAGCATAGAAGCTGATTATATAAATGTATATTTCTCATTAAAAGAATCAAGAATAATAGATTCATTAGAAATCTATATTGTCGGAAAATTCACTAATGGTAAAATTCTAGAAAAATTTAAATTAAAATTCAATCCAAAAAATAGAAATTATGAATGTAACAGTCTATTGAAGCAAGGTTACTATAACTATACATATGTAACTAAAAATAAAAAAAACAATAAAACATCAACAAAAATAATTGATGGTAATTTTTTTCAAACAAAAAATGATTACTATATATATGTATACTTCAATGAAATTGGCAAAGATTATCAACAATTAATAGGATTTATTAAAACGTCTTCAGAATTATTTTGAGATATAATTCATATAATTATCTTAGCAAAAAATATAAATTTAATAAATATGGATAAAGGATTTTTTAATGTTCCAGTACCTAAATGTGAAACTATAAAAGGTTATACACCTAACTCTAAAGAAAAAATAGAAGTTATAAATGAGTATGAGAAGATGTATAATTCTCAAATTGATATCCCAATGTATATTGGTGATCAGGAAGTATATACAAATAATAAAATTAATATCACTCCACCACACGATCATAAACATATTATAGGAACTTTTAACTATGGAAATAAGAATGATGTTAAAAATGCAATTAACCAAGCATTGAAAGCTAGAAAGAAATGGAGTCAAATGAGTTGGGAGCACAGAGCCTCAATATTTTTAAAGGCTGCTGATTTACTAGCAGGTCCATTTAGATCTAAAATGAATGCATCTACAATGTTAGCTCAAAGTAAAAATGTATTTCAGGCAGAGATTGATGCAGCATGTGAGTTAATTGATTTCCTTAAGTTTAATGTAAAATACATGACAGATCTATACAAAGAACAACCTGAATCATCTCAAGGAATCTGGAATAGAATGGAACATCGTCCACTGGAGGGGTTTATTTTTGCTATAACTCCATTCAACTTCACATCAATATGCGCTAATCTTTGTGCAGCACCAGCTATGCTTGGAAATGTTATTGTCTGGAAACCAGCTGACACACAAGTATATTCTGCTAAAATAATAATGGATTTATTTAAAGCCGCAGGCCTTCCTGATGGTGTTATAAATATGATAACTTTAGACGGACCAACAGCTGGAGATGTAATATTTAAACATCCTGATTTCTCAGGACTACATTTTACTGGTTCAACTAAAGTTTTTCGTAAACTTTGGAAAGAAATTGGTAATAATATTGATAAATACAAGACTTACCCAAGAATAGTTGGTGAAACTGGTGGGAAAGATTTTATAATAGCTCATAAATCTTCTAATTATTTAGAAGTAGCAACTGCTATCAGTAGAGGCGCATTTGAATATCAAGGTCAAAAATGCTCAGCAGCAAGCAGGGCATATATTCCATCAAATATTTGGGGTGAAGTCAAAGAAAAAATTATAGAAGATGTAAAAAGTTTTAAAATAGGTCCTCCAAATGATACATCCAACTTCATTAACGCTGTAATTTCAGAACAAGCATTTGATAACATTAAATCTTATATAGACTACGCTAAGAAATCAAATGAATCAGAAATAATTGCAGGTGGAAATTATGATAAAAAATCAGGATATTTTATTGAACCTACAATCATCGTTACTACTAATCCAAAATTTAAGACAATGTGCGAAGAAATTTTTGGACCAGTAATAACAATATATGTTTATGAGGAAGATAAATGGGAAGAAACTCTAGAAATTGTAAATAACACCTCAGAATATGCTCTGACAGGCGCTGTTTTTTCTATTGATAGATACGCTGCTTTAACTGCATGTAAAATTTTAGAAAATTCAGCTGGAAATTTTTATATAAATGACAAACCTACAGGTGCTGTTGTAAGTCAGCAACCTTTTGGTGGAGCTAGAAGTTCTGGTACCAATGATAAAGCAGGATCAATACTTAATTTATATAGATGGATATCTCCAAGGACAATTAAGGAAAATTTTGTACCTCCAAGAGATTATCAATATCCCTTTTTAAGAAAATAAGGAATGTATTTTAATTACTTGTGGTAGAATCAAATTTTTATTATCATTTAAAATAATATAATCAGATAAGAATTCTTTTTTTTCTTGAGAATATTGATTATTCATTCTGTTTAACACTTCCTTCCTAGATATTTTGTCTCTATTTATCGTTCTATTAATACGTAAATCTTTAGGTGATGAAACACAAATAACAGCATCTAATAATTCAGCAGAATTACTTTCAAACATAATAGCTGCCTCCTTAATTATGTAAGCATTGTTTTGCAAACTAATCCATTTGAGAAAAGATTCTTTAACTAAAGGATGAATTAAAGAATTTAATCTAGTTAATTTACTTTTATTAGAGAAAACAATAGAAGCAAGTTTTTTTGTATCTAACTTATTATTTAAATAAATATCATTTCCAAATTCACTTTCTAACTTACATTTTAATAGTGGTGAGTTTGAAATAATATTTTTTGAAACCAAATCTGAGTTAAACACTGGTACACCTAAAGATTTAAAAACTTTAGAAACGTAAGTTTTTCCACTTCCAATAGAACCTGTAATTCCTATTCTCTTCATGATATTAAATTATAATATATAGATTCATACATTGGCACTATATTAGGCAAGTCAAACTTTGATGAGTGTATAACAGCATTATCTTTATAAGTTTTAAGTAATTTTTTATTATTTAAAAGTTTAATTGAATTATGCGCCATTTCATCAATATTTCCTACTTTTGATAGATTACCTGTATAACCTTCAATATTTACTTCGGGAAGTCCTCCTGAATCTGATGAAATAATTGCAGTTCCACTTGCCATTGCTTCAAGAGCAACTAAACCAAAACTTTCTGTCTGAGATGGTAATAAGAATATATCTGATATTGATAAAAACTCTTCAACAGATTTAAGTTTTCCCATAAATAATACTTTGTTATTGATACTTAGTTTTCTACATAAAATTTCCGCTCTTTTTCTTTCTGGGCCATCACCAATCATTATCAATTTTGAAGAAACTTGTTCTTGAACGATATTAAAAATTTTAATTACATCTAAAACTCTTTTAACTTTTCTGAAATTTGATATATGTATTAGAAGATTATCGTCATTATTTACAATTTTAGACTTAATTTTATCATCTATTTTGGAAGAATACAAGCTTTTATCAATAAAATTAGGAACAACATCAATTTTCTTATGAATGTTAAAGTGAGAAATTGTTTCTTTTTTTAAATTTTCAGAAACACAAGTAACAGCATCTGACATATTAATAGCGTATTCAATTACTGGTTGAAATGACTTATCCTTTCCTAACAATGTTATATCAGTACCATGAAGAGTAGTAACTATTGGAATGCTTTTTCCATAAGTTTCTAAAATATGCTTTGCCTGAATAGCTGCTGAAGCATGAGGTATAGCATAATGTACGTGTAGTATCTCTATATTTTCATGAATTACTACATCAACAAGTTTAGAAGTTAAATTAAGCTCATATGGTGTATAATCAAATAAAGGGTAATTTGGAACATTAACTTCATGAAAAAAAGTATTTTCTGAAAAAATATCTAATCTGAAGGGTTGACTATAACTGATAAAATGTACTTCGTGACCTTTATTTGCTAAAGAAATACCTAACTCTGTAGCAACAACACCACTACCACCGTAAGTAGGATAACATACAATACCAATTTTATATTTTCTGAAATTATCCAAACAATCTATATATTTCTTTCATAATATTCGTTCTAACATTCATTTTTAATAATTTGATATTTTCTGCATTAGGATTAATCCTATTAGAAAGAAAAATAAAAGTAATTTCATTTATTGGATCTACCCAAGCTATAGTGCCAGTAAATCCAGTATGACCAAATGAATAACTTGAAGCATCTTCACATGTAGAACCTCCCCTATTACCATTTTTTATAGTAATGGAAGGCTTATCAAATCCTAAAGCTCTTCTATTATGATTTTCAGGGTATTGATACATTGTAAAGTGTTTCAATGTACTTTCTTTAAAATAGATTTCTCCACCATATTCACCATAATTTAAATACATCTGCATTATCTTTGCTAAGTCATTAGCACTAGAAAAAATACCAGCATGGCCAGCGACTCCTCCCAACATAGCAGATCCTTGATCATGAACATATCCGTGTATCAATTGACTTCTATAAGTATAATCAAATTCTGTAGGGACAATTTTATCCTTATTTAATTTAATTAAAGGGTTATATCCTAAATCTATTAAACCTAATTTTTTATATATAATTTTTTCCAATAAAATATCAATATTTTCTTTATAATTATTTTCTATGATATCCATTAAAAAATAATATCCCAAATCAGAATATAAATACTTCTTATTATCGTTCAATTTTGAATATTTAATTTGCTTAATAATTGAATCTTTAACTGAATAATGTGCAAAAATACCATCAGCCACACTATAAGGATAATCAATCGATATTTTATCATCATATAAAAAAGTGTCTAGAAATTGTGAATATCCATTAACTGAATCTGTATATAATGTCTTTTTATAGAATGGTATCCATGACTTTAATCCAGATTGATGAGAAAGAATTTCTCTAATAACAAGATCTTTTTTATTTGAGGTATCTAAATCTAAATATGCTCCTAAATTATAATCTAAATTAATATCTCCATCATCATACATTTTCATTATCATTGGTAGAGTTGAAGTTATTTTAGTAATTGAAGCAATGTCATAAATATCAGAGTTATTTACTTCTCTATTCTTATTATAAGTATGAAATCCATACGATTTATTAATTATTACTTCACCTTCTTTAGCCACAAGTATTTGACAACCAGGAAAAGCCTTTTCATCTATACTTTTTCTAATGATACTATCAATAATATTTAATTCTGAATCTTTGACCCCAAACTTTTCAGGAATTGTATAAGACAATCTTGTTTTCTCAGTAAAAATACCATGATTTAAAAGAAAATGTTTCGTACTTACAGGAACTCTTCCAACAATTGGTATTCCACCAAAGATAGCTTGAGCTGTTAAATTCTGAGATAATTTACTATTCTGATATGATAACATAAGTGCATCAAAATTATTAACAAATAAAAAAGAATTCAATGAATAAGGATTTGCAAAAAGACTTACAATAACTTTTGACTGTACAGATATATTTTGTATAAAAAGATCTATTTTTTTACTAAAACTATAACTCTTCCATGGATGGATATTAGACTTATGAATAGATATAATAACCAAATTATATTTGTTTAGATTAGATAACATTCCATCTAGTTGATCTTGACTGATAGATTCAGATATCTTATAATGATCAATTCTAGCATATTTAGAAAGTGTATTTTGAAATTCACTTGAACTTTCACCTATAGATATTGAAGCTATATTCAATGTATCTAATCTTTTTATAGGAATTAAATTATCATAATTATGAAGTAATGTTAATGAATTTGACACTAATTGATGATTTAATAATACAGCTTCATTTGTATTTAATTCATTTTTAACTTTCTCGATATTAAGAGATGAAAAATTATTTAATCCCATCCAATATTTATTTCTAAGTATTTTTTTACATCTATTATCTATTATATCCTGAGTAATAACACCATCATCAATGGCTAACTTTATTTGAGTAATAGCCTTTGAAACATCTTCAGAAAAAAGTAACACATCATTACCAGCTAAAAAAGCTTTTAAATCAACAATCCCAGGTTCATAATAATTACTAACACCTTTCATGTTTAATGCATCAGTAAAGATTAAACCATTAAATTTTAAATCATGTTTTAATATACCTGAAACAACTTTTTTTGATAATGAAACTGCAAGGTCTTCTGTATCATCTAAAGATGGAACATGCAAATGAGCTGTCATGATTGCACCTAAACCATTTTCAATCAGCAACTTATAGGGACTCAACTCAACATCAAAAATTCTATTTTTACTATGGTAAATTATAGGAAGTTCTTTATGTGAATCAGTCTCTGTATCACCATGACCAGGAAAATGTTTAGCACATGCTAAGACATTATTATCCTGTAAACCTTTCATATAATTTAAAGATAATTCTCCAACCCTTTTTGGACTTTCACCGAATGATCTGTTTCCAATTATAGGGTTATCTGGATTGAAATTCACATCTACAACTGGAGCGAAATTAATATTCACACCTATTAATTTACACTGTCTAGCAATTTCTACTCCCATTTGATAGATAAGTTTTTCATCATGAATTGCTCCTAATGTCATTTGCCATGGAAATCGTATTGAGGAGTCTAACCTCATAGAAACACCCCATTCAGCATCCATAGCTACCATTAAAGGAACATTTGAAGCATCTTGATACTGATTAATTAATTTTGCCTGTCTCACCGGTCCACCTTGCATAAAAATTAATCCTCCAATACCATGATTATTAATCAGATCTTTTATATCTTTTGTATGAGATGATCCTTTATTAGAATATGCTGCAATCATAAATAACTGACCTATTTTTTCTTCTAAACTCAATGTTGAAAAAACTGAATCAACCCAAATTTCGGAATCACTATTATAATCAACATATTGAGAATAGGATAATAATGGAATAAATAGTGATATAATAAAAATTCTATACATATGCTCCTGTTACTGAATCTCTTATCTGTTCATTCTTTTTTGCTTCAGTATATCCTTTTGCATTATTCTTAAATCCAGTATGAGCAATAATTTGAATATCAACTATTTTAGATTCAATTATATTATTTTTTTTATCAACAATTCGGTTTTGTCTAAGAAATCTAGAATATTTGTCTTTTTTGAGTACTGGAAAATCACATTCCCATTGTCTTGAAAAGACTACTTTTTTTAATTCATACTCAACATTATTAATAGATATCAATTTAATATCTGCATAAACTATTTCTCCCTTTTTAACAGTATTCATTTGTTTTTTTTACAAATTTAAAAAAGAATAAATTTAATTTTTAACAGAATTAATATATTTAATGTAGTTTATTAACAATTACTAAATAGATAATGCATTAATATACAATCTTTTGCAATTTTTTATTCTTAAAAATATCTATAAATTCAATAATATAAATTCCTGAAGACAATCCATAAATAGGCGTCATAGATTGATAATTATTAATAGTCTGTACTTTTTTACCATTTATGTCATATATAGATAATTCATCAATATTGGATAATGAATTTACATATAAAAAACCATCAAAGAAATAAGCATTTGTATAAATTTCAGATTCATTAATATTTGTTGAATTATCTTTATTAACAGTGTACTGATAAGAATATGTTTGATCACCAGAATTTCCATTATTACCATTCGCAGTCAATGAAGTAACATAGAAATCTATAGTAGTAAATGGAGATGAAGACTGAGGAGCTGTCCAATTAACAGTCCAACTTTTAGAAGCGGATCCAGTAGTTCCAGTAATTTTATGAGTTACAGATTCTCCGTTATTTAGTAATTTGGTTTGTGATGAATTAACAATGGAAAAACCTCCTACTTTATTTCCAAAAGATTCAGCTGTTAGTTCAAAACCATATTTAGTAAATGATGGATGAGATGAAATAACAGTGAAAGAATATGTTTGTCCAGGTGTATAAATAAAATTTTGAATATCTGTATTTAAAATAACGTTTCCTGGTCCTGAATTAATAATACCACTATGACAATCTGTACAATTTCCACCATCGATTGGAGAATTTGTCTTACCTCCTGGAGATCCAGAAGAAAAACCAGTTGAATTTTCTGGAAAAATTACAATAAATAAAGCAAAAAATATTAATAATAAAAATAAAAAATTTCTCATAATTTAACTTTTTAATCTTGGATCTAATGCATCTCTAGATGCTTCTGCTATCATGTTATATATAGTAATAGTTAAAAATATAGCAATTCCTGGAAATAAAATTAACCACCAAGCCTCAATATTACCTCTTCCTAAATTTAATAATGATCCCCAAGTAACAACATCATCGGGAACACCTATCCCAAGAAATGATAGTCCACTTTCAATTAAAATAGCAGATGCTATCCCAAAAGCAATACTAACAAAAACTGGTGCCAATGCATTTGGCAACGCATGTTTAAATATTGTTCTAGTAGAAGAAAAACCTAATGATTTAGAAGCTTGAATAAATTCTAAAGATTTAACTCTTAATAGTTCAGCTCTAGTAAAACGTGCAATTCTAGTCCAACCAGTAACACCAATAATAACCATAATAATTGTAAGGCTTCTTTCCATAACAGCTGTTACTGTAATAATTAAAATTAATCTTGGTATAGAATTTAATAATTCAATACCTCTAGAAATAATTGAGTCTACCGGCACAGTTACTTCTTGAGTAAACCACCTAATAGATATAAATCTACTAATAAATCTGAAAGTAAATATAATTCCAATAATAAATAATGCTGAAATTAAAAACTCTACAACACCTTGTAAATTACTTTGTGAGAAACCTTCTTGTATAGCATACATTCTCCATCCAAATCCGTAAAATAATCCAAAGAACAATCCCAATATTGTCATATAATATTTTATTCTTCTCATCTTTAGATCCCTGTCTCCAAAATATCCCGCTAGTGAACCAAGAAGAATTCCTAAAAATGAAGCAATTCCCATAGAAATTAATCCAACCTTCATTGCAATTCTAGTTCCATGAATTAATCCAGAAAATAAATCTACACCTTT
>MDTG01440119.1_pt1 | contig 49679 bp, 38 predicted proteins | sample 811421 | NCBI WGS metagenome assembly MDTG01 (sample SAMN05326645, study PRJNA326480) | marine metagenome | isolation source: seawater | place: Pacific Ocean: South East | collected 2011 | reverse complement strand
TCTTTTGCAACTTCTGCAAATAAATCTGGTCTATAAACTTTTTCAATTAATGCTTTCATATCAACTGGCTTGTCTAATTGTCCCCATCTATACATTTGAGTAACAAACCACATACCATGTGAGTAGAATGGATAAGCCGCATAGTTATTTGCAAATACATTAAACATAGGGTTTGCTGAATCTACACCTTTGTTATAAAGGAATGTTCCGCTCATTGACTTTCTTAATACATTTTTTGGAGCATTTACATAGTTTCTTTTAGCTAAGTATCCAATTGCTTCTTCTCTATTTTCCCAAGATTCATCTAACCATTTTTGAGCTTTAATAACTGCTCGCATAACTGCTTTTGTAGTTTCAGGGTTTTTCTTAACAAAATCAGCTCTTGCTTGTAAAACTTTTTCTGGATTATTATTCCAAATATCATAGTTTGTTACAAGTGCAGAACCTTTACCTTTAAGTACAATTCTTGAATTCCAAGGCTCACCAACACAGTAACCTTCAATATTACCAGCAATTAAATTTGATGGCATTGTTGGTGGTGGGAAAGGTTTGATCGTACAATCTTGATCAGGTCTAATTCCAGATGAAGCCATCCAGTATCTTAATTCATAGTTATGAGTAGAAACAGGATGAACCATACCAAAACTTAAAGGTTGATAGTTTTTACCCTCTTTTGCTCTTTTAGCATCAATATATTTTTTTAAAGATGCTGCAGTTACTGGTCTTTCAGTTTTATCTAAACCATACTTTTCCATCTCTTTTATAATATTATTACCATATGTAATTGCATTACCATTAAAGTCTAAAGATAATAAAGCTTGTAAATGGGCATTTCCATTGATTCCTAAAGTTGCAGCAATTGGCATACCTGCAAGTGCGTGTGAGAAGTCATATTCACCAGAAATTACTTTTTGTTGAATTCCAGGCCATCCACCACCTTCTTTTGCAACATGTACATCTAAACCTTCAGCTTTAAAGAAACCTTTCTCTTTTGCAATTACTAATGGTGCACAATCAGTTAATGCAATAAAACCTATTTTTAATTTTGTTTTCTCTGGAGCTGCTAATAATGTACTTGCAACAATAGATACACCTAACCCAATTTTTAGAACCTGCTTAATCATCTTTTCTCCTTTTGATTAACGTCAATGTTTTTCATCTTCAATAGTAACACAGTGAAAATAAAAAAGATACAATTTAATGGATATTTTTTATACATTTAATCTTAATATTACATTAAATTTAATTTATCATTTCTTTAAAATAGATTTTTTCTAGTTTTATATTTTCTATTTTAAGTTTTTAACTTAATATTTCATAAATTTTTAGACAGATAGTATTTATATTATTCAATTGGATATAAATTATACATATATAAAAGATGATTTGTAACTATGAACTATATAATAAACTTATAATTACATTAAAGGAATAAAATGGCAGGATTAAGAGATTTAAAAGGTCAAGGACATGCACCAACATTGTTTATGGCTTTTTTATACTTTGATATGAGTTTTATGGTTTGGACAATGTTAGGTCCATTAAGTACAGAGATTAGTGAAGCATTAGCTTTAACAGGTCATATAATGACAGCAAGTGAAAAAGCTACCTTACTTTCACTTCCAATTCTTTCAGGTGCAATATTAAGAGTTCTATTAGGATTTGGTGTTGATAAATTAGGAGCTAAGATAACAGCACTTATTTCACAAACTATTGTAATTGCTGCACTATTAACAGCATATTTATTAGGAAATGAAATCTCTTATAATCAATTATTAATTGTGGCACTTGGTCTTGGTTTTGCTGGTGCATCATTTGCAGTTGCACTTCCACAAGCTGGTCAATGGTATCCACCAAAATTACAAGGTGTTGTTTTAGGAATTGCAGGTGCTGGTAATATTGGTGTGGTAATTGACTTCTTATTTGCTCCAAAGATTGCAGAAATCTGGGGATGGGAATCTGTATTTGGAGTTGGAGCATTTATGGCTATTATCGTTTTAATTGCCTATTTCTTCCTTGCACAAGATGCACCAGAAGATGTATATAAAAAGAATCCAAAGAAATTAAAAGACTATGGTAAACTTTTAAAAGATAAAGATACATGGTGGTTTTGTCTATTTTATGCTGTTTCATTTGGTGGTTTTGTAGGATTTGCCGGATATATGAAAGTTTATCTAATGAATACCTATCAAGTTGATATGTCAGCCTTTGGACTTGATGTATTAGATGAAGGAAATGTAAAAGTAATTGCAGGATATTTTGGGGCTTTATGTATTTTTGCAGGTGCTGTTTTAAGACCAGTTGGTGGAGCAATTGCTGATAAAATTGGTGGAATTAGATCTTTATACTATTTTTATGGAACAGTAGCCCTATTGGCAATAATTAATGCAACTATTGCTCTACCATTTGCAGTTGCAATTTTAGTATTATTCTTAATTATGGCAAATCTTGGTATGGCAAATGGAGCTGTGTTCCAATTAGTTCCTCAAAGATTTGGTAAAGATATTGGTATTATGACAGGAATTGTAGGATGTGCAGGAGGACTTGGTGGTACTGCTTTAATACAAACATTAGGTTGGTCAAAAGGTGTATTTGATGGATATACAGCTGGATTCTTAATCTTTGCTCTTGTTGTATTTATTGCAATTTCAGGTATTTCACTTGTTAAAACAAGATGGAGAACTACTTGGGGAGTTAGTGCTGGTGGTAGAATATAAAAAGAGCTTGGGCTCTTTTTATATTTAAATTAAGACTCTTAAAAAGAATTTTAATTTAGATATATATTAAATATATAAAAAAGGCAAAGATTTGAGTAAAAACAATATTAAAACTTCTGGATTTTCACTTGCAAAAAGAGAAGAAATTATTGGTGATGATTACTATGAAATTAAACAATTAAATGACCTTACTATTGCTGTTCTTTGTGATGGAGTAGGCTCAGCTGAAGAAGGTGCACAAGCAGCAAAAAAAGTTGCACAACATATTGTTACAAATTTTAAAAATATTCCAAAAACTTGGAGTATTGAAAAAGCTTTAAAAACTTTTATTAGTTCAATTAATTCAATTTTATATGCTCAATCAATACAAGATTATGAGCGACCTGAACTTGTAACTACGGTAACAGTCGCAGTTATAAAAGGAAATAGACTTTATGGAGCAAATGTTGGGGATAGTAGAATTTATTTATATAGAAATAAAGATTTATCTCAACTTTCACACGATCACAATGAAGAAGGAATGGATAGTGTATTAACTGATGCTGTTGGTATTGATAAAGATATAGAAATATTCTACTTTGAAAATAATATTCAAAAAGATGACAGAATTTTACTTTGTAGTGATGGTCTTTATTCTGTTATGAGTGAAAATTTGATTATAAAACATCTAGAGAATGGAGCATATAGCCTTGTAAAAAAAGCAAGTTCTTTAATGGAAGATAATCTTCCTGATGATACAAGTGCTGTTGTTTTGGAAGTTAATGATACAGATGAAATAGAAAAAATGAAAAATCTAGATTTAAGTATTCCTAAAAAACTTAAAAAAGGTGATATTGTTGATGGATATAAACTTACCTTATCTTTAATACAAAATGATAGAACATGGGTTTGTAAAAAAGATGAAGAAGAGTATGTGATAAAATTCGCACCCTATGAAGCTTTGGAAAATGAGGATATTTTAGATTTATATATAAAAGAAGTCTGGAATGCGAAAAGATTAAAAGCTGGTTTTTTCCCTAACTGTGAGGTTCCTAAAAATAGAACTGCTCGATATTATATAATGAAAAAACTAGATGGAATCACTTTAAAACAGTATCTTAAAAAAAGAACTTTATCTATTGATGATGCGATTACACTTACAAAAACTCTTTTATCAATGACTCAGTATCTATTAAAATATAACTTAGTTCATGGAGATATAAAACCTGAAAATATTATAGTAATGCAAAGAGATGATAAAAGGATCTTTAAAGTTATTGATTTTGGTTCTATTACAGAAATATTCTCTCTTGTCAACAAAGCAGGAACAGCTTCATATTTAGCACCTGAAAGATTTAAGGAAGCAGCAATAAATGAAAAGACTGAAATTTATTCAATTGGAGTTACCTTATATGAAGCACTTACAAAAGAGTTTCCTTATGGAGAAATTGAGCCTTTTCAAAACCCTAGTTTTAAAAATATAAAATTGCCTCAAAAATATAATAAAAATATCCCTGAATGGTTAGAAAATATTATTTTAAGATCAACTTGTGCTGATGATGAACTTCGATATTCAAACTATTCATTAATGAAGTATGAACTAGACAATCCAAATAAAGTACCAGCATTTTTTAATAAAAACACACCCTTATTAGAAAGGAACCCTTTAAAAGTTTATAAATTTGGTTTTTATTTTCTTTTGATTTTTAATTTTATTTTGCTAATGAAATTACTGTAATAAGTATAAAATCTATACATTAATTTCTTAACTTTACATTAATTTACAGTATACTTATGAATATAAATTAAACATAGTAATAAGTTAAGGTTAAAAAATGATAAAGTCAGTGTGTGGGTATTGTGGTGTTGGATGTGGTCTAGAATTTGAAGAAAATAAACTAATTGGAGATGTAGTTTATCCAACAAATGAAGGAAAACTTTGCTCAAAAGGTATTTCTGAATTAATAAGTATTCAAACACCAACAAGATTATTAAGACCTCATATTAGAGAAGATATAAGTGATCAATATAAAGTAACTTCTTGGGAAAATGCAATATCTGCAGTTGCAGAAAAAATTAAAAAAACTTCAAAAGAAAAGATTGGTTTTTATCTATCAGGACAACTTCTAACGGAAGATTACTATATTGCAAATAAATTAGGTAAAGGTTTTATTGGCACAAATAATGTTGATACAAACAGTAGAACTTGTATGTCAAGTGCTGTAAGTGCACATAAAAAAGCTTTTGGTATTGATTATGTTCCTGTTAGAATGGAAGATGTGCATAAAGCAGACTTACTTATTTTAGCTGGTGCAAATACTGCTGAAGCCCATGTTGTATTTCACAATAGAATAAAAAAAGCAAAAAAAGCTGGTTTAAAAATTGTAGTTATTGATCCTAGATTTACAGATACTGCAAAAATTGCAGATTTACATCTTCCTTTAAAACCTAATAGCGATATAGATTTTTTTAACTTACTTTCAAAAAGAATAATTGATGAAGGACTTGTTGATGAAGAGTTTGTAAAAACACATGTTAATAATTATGAACTATTAACTAATAAGTTTAAAAGAATTCCTGTAACAAAAATGCTAAAAAGAACAGGTTTAACAAAAGAGCAATTTGAAGAGTTCTGGCTTTTATATAAAAATAATGAAAATATTATATCAGCATGGACAATGGGTTTAAATCAATCTTCACAAGGAGTTGATAAAAATCTTGCATTAATAAATACACATCTTTTAACTGGGAAAATATTTAAAGATGGAAATGGACCTTTTTCTCTAACAGGACAACCAAATGCAATGGGTGGAAGAGAAGTTGGTGGACTTTCAACTATGCTTGCAGTTCATTTAGGTTTTGATGCAGAGTCTATCAAAAAAGTTTCCAAATTTTGGAATACAAAAAAAATTGATAAAAAGCCAGGTCTTACTGCAACACAAATGCTAAGTGCAAATTTAGATATCTTAATTATTTGTCATACTGACCCAGTTTACCATTTACCAAATAGAAATAAAGTTGAGAAGTTAATTCAAAAAATTCCAATGGTAGTTGAGTTGAATGCTTATGAAAACTCAGAGACTTCAAACTTTGCTCATATAAAACTTCCTGCTGCTCCTTGGGGTGAAAAAGAAGGAACGCAAACAAACTTAGATAGAACAGTTACAAAACAAGAAAAGTTAACAAGGTCTTCAATTGATTGTAAGGCAGATTGGGAGATTTTTCAACTTCTAGCACAAGAGTTAGGCTTTTCAAAAGAGTTTAATTATTCATGTAGTCAAGATATTTTTGAGGAGTTTCAAGAAATGACAAAGTTAAACCCTCATTTAAATATGAGTGAAACTTCATATAAAAAACTAAGAGAAGAACCTTTTATTTGGGGAGAAAAAATCAGAAAAGAAAAAGAGTTTTTTACAGAAAATAAAAAAGCTAATCTTCACTTTGTTCAAAATAAACTTCTTAGTGAAAAAACAAATTTAAAATATCCTTTCATACTTTTAACAGGTCGAACAAGAGATCAATGGCATAGTGGAACAAAAACAAATCTTCCAAGAACTCTTTTAAAATTCAAAGAATTAAACTTTTGTGAAATTCATCCTAAAAATGCAAAAGCATTAAATCTTAAAGATGGTGATTTTATTAAAATTTCTTCTCTTAGAGGAGAGATAGAATCAAAAGCTATAATAACAGATAAAATTAAAGAAGATACAATTTTTATTCCCGTAAGTCATAGAGAAATAAACTACTTAACAAATGATTTATTAGATAAAGAATCACTTCAGCCTGATTATAATCATTCAGCAGTAAAAATTGAAAAAATTCTATAAAACTTAATTTTACATAAAATTTAAACTATAAAATATCAATATGTCTATTTTTTATATAGTTTAACTTTAAATTTACATAAATTTATAGCTAAACTTACAAATATAATATATTTGGAGATAGACTATGAAAGTTTTAGAAGAAGCACATAATTTAAGAAATAAGAAAATCAACAAAATTGAAAAGATGAAATCAGAACAAAATCCTATGGATTTTATTAAATCTTTTGAAGAATTTTGTAAAGGAGAGTATGAAGAAACTGTAACAGACTCTCACACAAAACACTTCTTAAAATGTCTGGGATTATATGACAAAGGAACAAGTGATACTTTTGTAATTAGAATTAGAATTCCAGGTGGACAATTATCAGTTGAACAAGCTTTAAAACTTTCAGAATGTTCAAAAAAATATGGAAATGATTATATAGATATTACAACAAGAGGACAAGTTGAATTTAGATATTTAAAGTTCAATGAACTTCCTGAATTACTTAAAGAGTTAGACTCGGTAGGAATAACTGCTATTCAGTGTGCAGGTGATAACTTTAGAGGTGTAGTAACATCTCCTTTTGACTCATATTCTAAAACATCTCCAATAGAAACTATGCCATTACTTCAAGAAATCCAATCAGTATTTTACAAACAAGAGGCTTGGATGGGAAATCTTCCTAGAAAATTTAATATTGCAATATTAGGTGATAGTATAAATACATGTAATATTTTTGGTAATGACTGTGCTTTTGCATTAGCAAAAAAAGATGGAGAGTTTGGATTTAACTTATACCTAGGTGGTAAAGTTGGAATTCAAGCTAGAGATTTAAATCTTTTTGTTAAACCAAATCAAGTAAAAGAAGTATTCTCATCTGTAATTTCTTTATATAAAGAGTATGGATTTAGAGATAATAGAAATAAAAATAGATTAACTTTCCTTTTAGATGCAGTAAGTTTAGAAGAGTTTGCAAAGGCAATTAAAGAGTATTCAAAACTTCCTTTAAGCAATGCAGGTGAGCTACTAGTAAAAGATGAATTTATACTTGATGATTCTTCAACAATTGAGTTAAAGAATAATAAAAGTGCTATTCACTTTAGTATTCCATCAGGAATATTTTGTGGAAGTGACTTAAAAGAAGCTGCATTATTAGCGCAAAAATATGATGGAGTTATTAGATTAACGTATGAGCAAAGTTTTTATATAATTACAGATAAAGAGAATATTGAAGATATAAAACAATCACCTCTTTATACAAAATATGACTCATATCATAATATTTACTTCAATAACCAAATTGCATGTGCTGGAAAAAATGAGTGTTCATTTGGAGTAATTCTTGGGAAACCAGATGCAATTGAAATGGCTCATTATTTAAATACAAACGTACCAATTCAAGATGGAAAAGTTAGAATGTACTGGTCTGCATGTCCTAAAGGATGTGGTATTCATGGTGTTGCTGATATTGGATTTGAGGGTGCAAAAGCTAAAGATGAAGAAGGAAATTCATGTTATGGTGTTAAAGTTTTTATTGGTGGAAAAGCAGCCTCTTCTATTTTAGAAGCTAGACAATTAACAAAAGCTGTACCAATACCAAAAGCACAAGAATTAGTAGGGGAACTTATCTCTATTTATAAAAATGAAAAAGAAGAGAATGAAACTTTTGAAAGTTTTGATACAAGAGTTTTATCACATTTAGAAATAGAAGAAATTCAAACAAGAATTGGTCTTTAATCATGAGTGCAAACGAAACAACTCCATTAGAAGACTTTATAAATCATAAAGCAGATACTAATATGCAATGTGGAAATTATAGTATTGATATTCCTAAACCTAAAGAAGGGGAACAATATAGATTCCATTTTGATGCAACTGCATGTGTTGGTTGTCATTGTTGTGAAGTTGCATGTAATGAACAAAATGGAAATAGCGCAGATATTAAATGGAGAAGAGTTGGGGAAACTCAAAGTGGAGTTTTTCCAAATGTTTCAAATCACTTTAACTCAATGTCATGTAATCACTGTGTTGATCCTGAGTGTTTAAAAGGCTGTCCTACAGAATCATATATAAAATTTGATAATGGTATTGTTTTCCATGATGATGATACATGTATTGGATGTCAATACTGTACTTGGAACTGTCCTTATGAAGTGCCAGTTTTTAATGAAGATAGAGGAATAGTTACAAAATGTCATATGTGTCATGAAAAGCTAGATGTTGGTCAAACTCCTGCATGTGTACAAGCCTGTCCAGCAGGTGCAATTGCTATTGAAATAGTAAATGTAAAAGATTGGGTAGAAAAAGATATGGCCGAGCAAGGTGTTGCACCTCATCTTCCAAATATTGAGATTACTAAACCAACAACAAGATATACAATAGATGAAGATGAGAAAAATGCAAAAGTTACCCCTGCAGATAATCATATAATTAAACCAAACCATTCAGAATGGCCTTTAGTATTTATGACTATTTTAACTCAAATATCTGTAGGTGGTTTTGCTACATTAGTTTTAGGTGAGTTTATAAATCTACTTGGATTTAATTTAGCAATGCCAAATATATGGATGATAATTGCAGTATTTATACCTGCTGCTATTGGATTACCTTTATCAGCATTACACTTAGGACGTCCAGGACTTGCATATACTGCAATGAAGAATATAAAAACATCATGGTTAAGTAGAGAGGTTTTAGCACTTGGTGTTTATGCAGGTGGTCTTACACTTCTTATAGCTATATTCTTTTTTGAGTTCAATCAAACTTTTAGGTTTATAGTTGAACTTGGTGTTCTTACTACTGGGATATATGGTATTTATGCTCAATCTATGATTTATAGAATTAAAGCAAGACCTTCTTGGAATAAAAAAGAAACAACAAAAATATTCTTCTATGTATCATATATAGGAATATTGTTAATTACTTTAATTTTAGCTTTAAATGAACAATATACAACTGCTGGAGTTGTATTACCATTTGCACTATTTTTTGGATACTTTCAATTTGAAGAGTTTACTAAACAAAAAAACTTTTATACAAATTTAGAAGAAAAAGATGATAATTTCTACCAATTAAATAAAACAAAGATTTTATATGAAGATAACTTTGCTAAGTATAATGAATATAGAGAAAGGTCTTTAAGTATTGGGGCATTAGCTTTACCTCTACTTGCTATGTTATTACTTGCAAGTGGGAGTTATTCAAGTACTATTTTGGTTTTAGGTTTAAGTATTATTATTTCATTTTCAAGTGAAATAATATCTAGACTTTTATTTTATAAAACAGCAGTTGCTTTAGGTCTTGCTGGGAATTTCTTCGCTGGGAATCAAAGGGGTTAGTATGTTAGAAAAAATTAAGAACTTTAATGTAAAAGATTTTTTAGGACTAGATATCAAAAATGATAAATATGCCCTTGTTGATGATAAAGTATTTGGTAAAGTAGCAAAACAAAAAGCTCCCAATAAATGGGTTCGTTCAACTTGTGGATATTGTGGAGTTGGATGTGGTTTATATATTGGAGTTAAAGATGGAATTCCTACTTATACTAAAGGAGATCCAGCTCATCCTGTAAACAAAGGAACACTTTGTCCAAAAGGTTTGTCTGAGCATGAAATGGTTCAAAGTTCTAATAGATATACAACACCAATGATTAGAAAAAATGGACAGTTAGTAGAATCTACTTGGGATGAAGTATTTAAAACTACTAGTGATAAGTTTAAAGAGATACAAAAGAAACATGGAAATGGTGCTGTTTCAGTTGTATCAACAGGACAATTACTAAGTGAAGAGTTTTATACTCTAGGAAAATTTGTACAATTAGGTCTTAAAACAAATAACTATGATGGTAATACAACACTTTGTATGGCAAGTGCAGTTATGGGATATAAACAAACATTTGGTTCAGATGGTCCTGTTGGATGTTATGAAGACTTCTCATATGCTGATACTATTATGTTAATTGGTGCAAATATCGCAGATAACCACCCTATTTTAAAATTACATATTGCTAAAAATAAAAAGATTACGGGTAAAAAACCTAAGATTATTGTAATCGACCCTAGATTTTCAAAGACTGCTAAGATGGCAGATATGTTTGTACCTATAAAACCTAGAAGTGATTTAGCACTTATGAATGGACTTTGTTACATCATATTAGAGCAAGGTTGGGAAGATGAGAAGTTTATATCTGATAGAACTACGGGCTTTAAAGAGTTTAGAAAACATATAATGGCCAATTATACTCCACAAGAAGTTGCAATTACTACAGGTATTGATGTAAAAGATTTATATGAATTAGCACGAGTTTATGCTAAATCAAGTGCAGCAATGTCTGCTTGGACTATGGGAGTAAATCAAAGTAGTTTAGGAACTGATACTGTAAGTGCTATTTGTAATTTGGCCCTTATTACTGGAAATCTTGGAAGAAAAGGAGCAACTGCTCTTTCAATTACGGGACAATGTAATGCAATGGGTACAAGAGAGACTGGATTTACTTCTTCAATTCCTGGATATAGAAACTTTGCAAGCTCTTATGATAGAGAAGAGTATGCAACACTTGTAAACGTTCCAGTAGAAGATGTACCAACAGCACGTGGGTATTCATATCCACAAATTATTGATGCAATTGAAGCGGGTGAAATAAAAGCCTTATGGTTAGTAGCTACTAATCCACTAGTGTCTTTCCCTGACCAAAAGAAACTAAGACGTGCTTTAAATAAACTTGAACTTCTTGTAGTTCAAGATGCCTTTAAAAGTGAAACAGCATTTAAATCAGATGTTGTTTTTAGTGCAGCAACTTGGAGTGAAAAAGAAGGAACTTATACAAATAGCGAGCGACGATGTAATAGAGCTAGAAAAGCAGTTGAACCACTTGGAGTTACAAAAAGTGATTTTGATATTGTTCTAGAGTTTTCTAAATATTTTGAAGGTGTAAATGAAAGACTATTCCCAAATTGGAAGAAACCTATTGATGCCTTTAATGAGTGGAAAAAAGTAAGTGCTGGAAGACTTTGTGATTATACGGGTATGACTTATGAGTTAATTGAAGAACTTGGAGGAATCCAATGGCCATGTAATGAAGCTAATCCAAAAGGAACACCAAGATTATACAGTGTTGATATGCCTTGTCCAACAGCAGATGGAAAAGCAAAACTATTAGCACTTGATTGGCTTCCAATGAGTGAACCTCAAAACGCTTCTTTCCCCCTTATTTTAAATACAGGACGAACAGTTGAGCAGTGGCATACAAGAACTAAAACAAAAACTATCTCAATACTAAATGATTTAGCACCAGAAGCATGGATTGAGATTAATCCAGAAGACGCAAAAAAACTAGAAGTTAAAAGCGGTGATAGACTTGATATCTCTTCAATTAGAGGAAGAATCAAAGATATAATTGTAAGAGAATCACAAAACGTAAGAGTAGGAAATATATTCGTACCCTTCCACTATAACGAACAGTTAATAAACACTATCACAAAAGCGGAGTTTGACCCTAAGTCTTTTGAACCAAACTATAAACAATGTGCAGTGCAACTTCATAGTATTAAAGTCCCTGATGGAATTAAGTTTATTGAAGAAGAAATAGTAGGAGAGTTAGAGCATGTTGTAGTTAAAAATGAAGAAGTTTTTGAAAGTGAACTGATTAAAGAAAAAGAGATTTGTAACTAATCTTTTTTTCTTTCTTAAATATTCTAGTTTTACAAAATACACGTTCTATGTCTTTTAATAATGTATTTAAATATTAATTAGATATAGTATCCCTTGAATAAACATTTAGAAGTTACAAGGATTATCGATGTTCCTATGGGATAAACTTAAAGATTTAATAAATTGGGCAATTTCCAACTTTTGGAACTTGTTTAGTTTTATAGGTGTAATTGCAACAATATATGTAGGTTTCTTTTATGTACCTGATTATGTAAAAGATATAACTATTAGTAAACAAAATTCTGCCCATCGCGAGTTGGTATCTGACATTCAAGAATTGGTATTTTATGAGCAACCGATAACATTAAAAGACATTGAATCTATAATAACAGGAAAAGAACTTTCCTACTCAATTGTATATAAATTTACGTCTACGGAATTATTGAACCAAATACAGAATGAATTTTTGAAAAATAAATTTATTCCTTTAGAAAAAAGAAATGTATTAATCCAAAATATAAAAGAATTACGAAAACAATATAAAGAACCTAATACTCCTATTTCTAAACCCAGTAATGATTATGAGCTTATTTCTATTGTGGGAAGTGTCATATCCTTAATATTTGCCTTATTAGCAATAATTAGTATATTTGTGAAGAATAAAGATGATAAAGAGATAGAAGTAGATATTTCATCATCAGAAAACTCAAATAATTATGTAATGAACTCTCATAGTCAGAATATTCATGCGGCATATGAATTTGAAAATATGGTGGGTAAAGTTCTTGATGAATTATCGATACTAAAGAAGAATAGTGAATTATCTTCAAATCGAAGTATTGATTTTATAGCAGAGGTTAATGGTAAAGAGTTAGTTGTTGAGGTTAAAGCTTATAAAAATTTGTTAGGTCTTGGAACAGCTCGGGAGTTTTTATATTTAGCTAATAGTTTAGATAAGGGTGGTATTTTAGTTGCTAAGTCGGGAGTTACCAAAAGAACACAGCAACTAATTGATGAGCACAATGATCTTTCATGCAATCAAAAAATATTTATCATTTCAGGTGATACTAGACAAGAAATTAAAGAAGCTTTACAAAGAGCTCTAATGTAACTTCTAACAAGTCACTTCATCAAAGAAAAAGAGATTTATAATTAATCTCTTTTTCTTTTAAAATCATACTTAAAAAGTAATTTTATTTATTTGAACATCAAACACTCATACTAGGAACCTTCAAAACACAAAATCATATATAAAGTTAGAAATATTACTTCAATTATTTTCAAAGAGAAAACAGCCCGTTAATATACCATTAATACAAGATTCATAAACGATTAAAACACCCATGTCATACTTTCACTGTAACAAATAAAAAACTATATAAAAGGTTATAAAATGAAAACAAAATTATTAGTAGCAACAGCTTTAACAGCAGTTTTAAGTACAGGTCTTTATGCATCATGCAATGGTCAAGGTATGATGAAAAAAGGAATGGATAAAGGAAATAATTCTTGTGCAATGAAAAGTGGAAAACACATGATGAAAAAAGGTCATCACAAAGCACAAAAAGGACCAATATCACTATTAAGAAAACTAAACTTAACGCAAGATCAACAAAACCAAATCCGCAATATCAAACAAGATTTAATGAAAAATAGAGTTACTCCAAATGTAGCATTTACAAATAATTCATTTGATAAAGCAAAATTCATAGAAATAATGAAACAAAAAAGAGATAATAAGATTGAACTTAAAGCTGAAATGATGGATAGAGTTTATAAAGTTTTAACTCCAAAACAAAAAGAACAGTTTAAAGTATTAATGGATTTAAAAAAAGAAAAAAGAATGTCAATGATGAATAAAAAGTAGTTAAGATATCAATCTTAACTACTCCCTACTTTAATCTATAACCAGTTCCAGAGACATTGACAACATACTCTTGACCTATTTTTTTTCTTAAGTCTCTAACCACACTTCTTATTGCAGCTAAACTCATTGAATCACTTCCCCACATTTTACTCTCTATTTCTTCATAAGTTATTGTCTTATTCATATCAACATAAAGAAGAGTTAAAAGTTCTGTTTCTTTTTTATTTAAATGTATCTCATTTTTTTCTACAAGTGCTATATGCTTATCTAAATCAATACTAACATTAGAAGATAGAGTAAATACTTTTGGTACTTCTTCATCAAACTTTTTTAAGTAAGCTTCAAACGCTTCAAAAAGCTCATCTTCAGTAACTGGTTTGATTATATATCTATCTACTCCATTATGAATTGCATTTATTAAAAGGTCTGTATCTGTATGTGCAGATACAATCATCGTATATGAAGTACTTGACCTTTTTTTAAGCTCTTCTATAAGTTCAAAACCTGTCATATTTGGCATTTTTAAATCTGTCATTACAATATCAGGAAGATGCTCTTCATACTTATCTATTGCTTCATATCCATCCATTGCTGTATATACTTCTTTGAAGAAAAACTTTAACATTGAAGCAATATTATTTCTTATAATTAATTCATCTTCTACTAATAATATAGTTTTTTCTTTAAGCCTTTTTAATGTTTCCACAACTTTCCTCCTTTTTAAATGGAATTGAGATAATAAAAGTCACTCCCTTATCAATATTTTTAACTTTTAGACTTCCTTTCATATGCTTATGGATAATCTCTTTTGAAATATAAAGACCAATACCTGTTCCATGACCTTCTTTAGTTGTAAAATATGGTTCAAATACTTTATCAATTATTTCTTCTTTTATTCCTCCGCCATTATCTTTTATTTCACAATAAATATTATCTTTATCTAAATTCAAATAGATATCAATTTTTGGATTGATTATTTCTCTTTCTATAAGTACGTCTTTAGCATTTGAGATTATATTTAGTACAACTTGTGAAAATTCATTTGCATAACCATAAGCTGTTATAACTGTTTTTGAATGTATTTGAAGATTTATATTTTGATTTTCTAAAGAGGCTTTTAAAATATGATAAGCTTTTTTCACCTCATCTTTTAAATTAAAATACTCTTTTTCTCTATTTGGTTTAAAAAAGGTTCTAAAATCATCTATAGTTTCAGACATATATTTTAACTGCTCATTTGCTTCTTTCATTCTATCATCTAAAAAACCTTTATCAACACCTTGTGAAATTGCTGTCCATTTTATATTCATCATAATAGCACTTACTGCACTAATAGGCTGTCTCCATTGATGCGCTATATTTCCTATCATTTCACCTAGTGCTGCTAGTTTTGATTGTTGTATAAGAAGATTTTCTTTTTCTCTTTGTTTATCAACTTCTTCTTTTACTTTCTTATGTAAAGTTTTATTAAAAGTATCAAGCTCTTTTACTTTTAATTCTAAGGATTCATTTAGTCTAGAAATCTTTTTTTCATCTTTTCTTTTTATATTAAGATAAATAATAAAACTAATTAATACCCCAATTGCTACAAATATCAAATAAGTAATAGTTTGTTCTTTTTCCTTATTTATTACCTCAAGTTGTTCATACTCTTGCTTTACATCAAAGGTAACACTAATACCACCTCTAATATCACCTACTTTATATCCTTGATGAGAGTGACAAGTAAGACAACTTTGTTCAGTTTTTAATGCTCCCATAAATTTAAATTGATTATTTTCAATTTTCCAATAATATGGAACTTCAATATTTTCATCAAAATAGTTTAAAATCTTTTTCTCATCTTCATCAGGAGCATTGTTTTTATTTATTAGTTTATTACTTGTTATTTTTAATTTAAAACCATCTCTTTTACTTGCTATATCAGATATTTGTCTTGTCATAAAAGCTGGGTTTACCCAAACTAGAGTTTCTCCAGTTTCAGATTTAATTGAATTTGGATTTAAATATGGGTTAGGAGTTAGTTCTTCACTTTTTATATATACACCATCGTATTTAGCATTCCAATGTCGCATATCAACAATTAAATCAAATATAGCAACAGCTTTATTTTTAAGTGAATTTTCTAATAAGTCTTCTTGTATTTTATATGAATCTTTTATTGTATTCCCAATTATAAAAAAAAGGCTTAGAAGAAAGAATAAAAAGACGAAGATAAATATGATAGATTTTTTGATATGTACTCTTTTTTATTTATATTATAAATTATATTAACTACTTTGTATTTTTTTGATTGGTTATTTATTATACAGCTAAATTCTATTTTCACATTTTTTTCCTCACTTTCTTTGTTTTAATGTTTACAAGTGATTTAAACGAATGTTTTTAATCAAAAATCAAACTACGAAAAAGGAAATAACATGGCATATTTAGAGCCCTCAGAATTTGTTACCAAGATGGTTGATTCAGGTGAATCAAAAGTTTACATGTCTACAAAAGATACATTAATTAGAGCATATATGGCTGGTGCAGTTTTAGCATTAGCAGCAGTATTTGCAATTACAGTTGCAATGAAATCAGGATCTCCAATTTTAGGAGCTGCTTTATTCCCTATTGGGTTTATTATGTTGTACTTAATGAAATTTGACTTATTAACTGGTGTATTTATGTTAGTACCATTAGCATGGCTTGATAAAAGACCAGGTGTTTCAACAAATCAAGTTTTAAGAAACTGGGGATTAGTTGCTCTTGGTAACTTTGGTGGTGCTTTTAGTGTTGCTGTTATGATGGCATTTATCTTTACATATGGATTTAATACTGATGGTGGAGCAATTGCTGCAAAAGTTGCTGCTATTGGTGAAGCTAGGACTTTAGGTTATGCTGCACATGGAGTAGATGGATGGTTTACTGTATTTATTAGAGCTATGTTATGTAACTGGATGGTATCTATGGGTGTTGTAGGAGCTATGGTTTCAACTTCAGTTTCTGGTAAATTTTTAGCAATGTGGATGCCAATTATGCTGTTCTTCTTTATGGGATTTGAACACTCGATTGTAAATATGTTTTTATTCCCATTCTCATTAATTATGGGTGGTGATTTTACTATTGCTGATTACTTATTATGGAATGAATTACCAGTTGCTTTAGGTAACTTATTTGGTGGTTTATTATTTGTTGGTCTACCATTATATTATACACATGTTAGAACAAATGCAAAAAGAGTTTTAAATACTACAGCAAGTAAAAAAGCTGCATAAACTAAAAACTTTATAGGCATAACTTGCCTATAAAGTTTAGAAATAATTTTACTGGAGCGTAATTTTAAATTCCTTTATTCTCCACTAAGGTTATATAGTATGAAAAATATTTTACAAGTAACAATCGGTCAATACTCTACTAAAGGTAACAAGGAAGTTAACCAAGACTTTCATGGTATAAGTGTGCCAAATGAGTATTTATTAAAATACAAAGGTATCGCAATTGCTTTAGCAGATGGCATAAGTAGTAGTGATGTAAGCGATATTGCTAGTAAAATTTCCGTGAACTCCTTTCTAGAAGATTACTATTGTACCTCTCAGACTTGGTCTGTTAAAAAATCAGCCAGCAGAATTTTAACAGCAACCAACTCTTGGCTTTACTCACAAACAAAAAAAAGTATTCACTCCTCAAATAAAGATAAAGGGTATATTTGTACTCTTAGTTCAATTATTTTAAAATCAACAACAGCACATATTTTTCACTTAGGTGATTCAAGAATTTATAGAGTAAGAGATAAAAAAATTGAACAGTTAAGCCAAGATCATAGACTATGGGTATCAAGTGATAAGAGTTATCTAAGTCGTGCTATGGGAATGGATTCGCAACTTACTATTGATTATGACTCAATTCCAATAGAAAAAAATGATATTTTTATACTTTCAACTGATGGTGTTTATGAATATCTTGAAGATAATTTTTTATTAGATAACTTAGAAAAATATGAGAATGATTATGAAAAACTTGCCAAGTTTTTTGTTGATACTGCTTTAAAAAACGGAAGCAATGATAATCTTACTATTCAAATAGTAAGAATAGATAATATTCCAAATAAAGATATAAAAGATATAAATAAAGAGCTTGAAAATAAACCTCTTCCTCCTATGCTAGAAGCTAGAAAAAAGTTTGATGGCTATACTATTATTAGAAATATTAGCTCAAGTCCAAGAAGTCATGTATATCTTGCATCTGATGAAGAAACAAAAGAAAATGTAATTCTTAAAATTCCATCAATTGAATTACAAGAAGATAAGGCATATTTAGAAAGATTTTTATTAGAGGATTGGATTGCAAAAAAAATAAATAATGAACATGTTGTAAAGTCATTCTTACAAACAAGAAAGAAAAACTTTCTTTACAATGTAAGTGAATATATACAAGGTCAAACCCTAACACAGTGGATAAAAGATAATCCAAAACCAAAACTTGAAAATGTACGTAATATAATCGAACAGATTGCAAAAGGGCTATATGCTTTTCATAATCTTGAGATGCTACATCAAGATTTAAGACCTGAAAATGTCCTAATAGATGAAAGTGATTCTGTAAAAATCATAGATTTCGGTTCAACTCGTGTTGAAGGGATTGCTGATATTGATACAGTTATGCAACAGCATTCTCTTCAAGGTACTGCACTCTATTCTGCACCTGAATATTTTTTAGGATATTTAGGCACAAATCGTTCTGATATCTTTTCTCTTGGAGTAATAACATATCAAATGCTTAGTGGAAAATTTCCATATGGAACAAATATAGCAAAATGTGAAAATGCTAGGCAACAAAAGAAACTAAAATATACCCCTCTTTATGAAGATGAAAATAGCAAAATACCTCTTTGGATTGATGAAGCTTTGAAAAAAGCCTTAGCTATTGATCCAAATGATAGATATAGTGAAATCTCAGAATTTATTTATGACTTAAGAAATCCAAATAAAAAGTTTTTAAATAAAACAAAACCAGCTTTAATTGAAAGAAATCCATTAATATTTTGGCAATCAATAAGTTTAATACTTGGAGTAATTGTATTTTTCCAATTTCTCTACAAATAATAAATTTAATGTAAATTTAAGCTAAATAACTATTACTTGAGACCAATTTAGCTAATAATTTATAAAAATTAAATAAATTTTAAGAAATTGAATATTTTATATACATATATTTATACAATAAAATTTTATATTCAGTAATAATTTAAACATAAGAAAAAAAGGACTAAAAGTGAAAGAGAAGTTAATAGTAATTGGAAATGGTATGAGTGGTCTTCGAACTATTGAAGACTTGTTTGATATACAAAAAGATAAATATGATATTACGATTTTTGGGGAAGAACCTCATTTAAACTATAATCGAATCATGTTATCGTACCTTTTATCTGGCGAAAAAACTTTTGAAGAGACAATCATAAATCATCAAACTTGGTATGACGAGCATAATATCACTTTGAACAAAGGTGATAAAGTAATCAAAATCAATAAAGAAGATAAAAAAGTAATCTCACAAAATGGTAAAGAACTTTCATATGATAAATTACTAATAGCAACTGGTTCAAACTCTTTTATTCCTCCTACAATTGGTAGTGAATTAGAAAATGTTATAGGCTTTAGAACTAAACTTGATAGTGATACTATTTTAGATTTAATCTCTAAAGATAAAACAGCAGTAGTTGTAGGTGGTGGACTTTTAGGACTTGAAGCAGCTTACGGTATTGCAATGCATGGAATTAAAACTATTTTAGTTCATAGAAGTGGTTCAGTTTTATCACAACAACTTGACTCAACAGGTGGTAAACTTCTTCAAAAGAATCTTGAAACTTACGGAATTGAATTTAAACTAAATACAACAATTGAAAAAATTGAAGGTGAAAGTAAAGTTGAAAGTGTAACTTTTACTGATGGAACTACAGTTGAATCTAATATTGTAGTATTTGCTACTGGAATTATTCCTAATATTGCACTTGCAAATGATGCAGGACTTGAGTGCAAAAAAGGTATTTTAGTAAACGACCATCTTCAAACATCAGATGAAGATATCTTTGCTATTGGTGAATGTGCTGAACATAATGGAAATACTTATGGTTTAGTTGCACCACTTTATGAACAAGCAAAATTTTGTGCAAAGAAATTAGCTGGAAAAGAAGATGAGGGATATAGTGGTTCTACCCTTTCTACTAGACTTAAAATCTCTGGAGTTGATTTATTCTCAGCAGGTGATTATTTAGGTGATGAAACTACTGAAGAGTTAATCTTACTTGATGAGAAAGTTGGTATTTATAAAAAACTTGTAATTTATAAAGATAAAATTATTGGTATTGTTTTATATGGGGATACCGCAGATGCTTCATGGTATTTAAAACTTTTAAAAGAGCATACAGATATAAGTGATTTAAGAACTAAAATACTATTTGGTAAATCAGCACTTTCAGGAGATGCTGGTCATGGTGGAAATGATATAAATGCTATGAGTGATGATGAAGAAATTTGTGGATGTAATGGAATTACTAAAGGTGATGTTGTTTGTGGAATTAGAGATAATGACTTAAAAACATTAGGAGAAGTAAAATCTTGTACAAAAGCAGGAGCTTCATGTGGTTCATGTTTAGGACTAGTTGAGCAAATACTTGTAAATACTTTAGGTGATGAATATAACGATACAGTAGAGGGTATTTGTGATTGTTGTGATGTTGATCATAAGCAAATTAAAGAGTGTGTTAATACAAATGATTTTGATAATGTTTATGATGTATTTAGAAAACTTGATTGGAAAACCCAAGATGGTTGTACTAAATGTCGTCCTGCTGTAAACTACTACTTATTAGTAAAATACAATGATGATAAATATAAAAATGATAAAAGATCATTATTGGTAAATGATAGAGTTTTTGCAAATATCCAAAAAGATGGTACATATTCAGTAGTTCCAAGAATTTGGGGTGGACTAACATCTCCAAAAGAGTTAAAAGATATGGCAGATATTGCTGTTAAATATGATGTTCCAACTGTAAAATTCACAGGTGGGCAAAGACTTGATATGTTAGGTGTAAAAAAAGAGCAGTTAGAGCCTATGTGGAAAGATTTAAATGACTGTGGTTTTGTATCAGGTCAAGCTTATGCAAAAGGTCTAAGAACTGTTAAAACTTGTGTTGGTAATCAATGGTGTAGATTTGGAACTCAAGATGCTATGCAAACAGGTATTGATATTGAAAAAATGACTTGGGGTTCATGGACTCCACATAAGTTTAAAATTGCAGTATCAGGATGTCCTAGAAACTGTGCGGAAGCTACTATTAAAGATATTGGTGTTATTGCTGTTGATTCAGGATGGGAGATACATATTGCAGGAAATGGTGGTATAAAGGTAAGAGTAACTGATTTTTTCACAAAAGTAGCTACAAATGAAGAGCTGTATCATTATATAAAAGCAATTATGCAGTTCTATAGAGAAGATGCATATTACTTAGAAAGAACTGCACATTGGGTTGAAAGAGTTGGATTAGAATATGTTAAAGATGCACTATTAAAAGATAAGTCTGGAATTGATTTTTATGCAGCAAGATTTGATGAATCTCAAAGAACAGCTCAAATAGATCCATGGGAAAAATCAAGAAAAGACGGCTTTACCGATGAGTTTAGTCCTATTGTAATAGCACCAGAAAATTCAGAAAGTTTTGAAGCAAAGGAAACAGTATAATGGCAAAATGGATTAAAATCACGGAAACAGAAAATATCCCAAAAATGGGTTCAAGAGTAGTACACTATGGAGATTTAGAAATAGCTATTTTTAAAACAAGAGATGATTCAATATTTGTAATCAACAATATATGCCCACATAAACAAGGAAAATTAAGTGAAGGGTTAGTTCATGAATCTGTTGTAACATGTCCTATGCATAATTGGGATGTTGATTTAAAAACAGGTGGTGTTCTTGGAAATGATAGTGGATGTACTAATGTTTATGAAAGTAAAATTGAAGATAATATGATATTTATTAATATATAATATAAAAGAAGAGAGAAACTCTTCTTTTATTTTTTCTCTAAAAGATGCTCATATCTTTTATCTGTTAATAGCTTCATAAAAGCTACTAAAGACTCAATTTTTCTATCATTTTGTTTTTTAGCTTTTAATTCTTCTAAAGCAATAGTTTCTTTAACTTCAGGTTTGTCCCATGGTTTATTAGTTTCAGGATTTAAAACTCTTTCTTTATTGTTGTATTTGTCATAAAACTCTACAACAGTTTTTAACTCTTTAAAAACACCATTATGCATATATGGAGCAGTTACAGCTACATTTCTTAATGTTGGAACTTTATATTTTCCTTTTTGATTTTCATCATTTACAGCTGGATTATTTAAAAGACCTCCGTCAATATTGCTTACACCATTTTTAGCTCTAAGTTCATGATTTATTGGCGTTCCAATATTGTGATATTCATAGTTTGTAAATGTTTCCCCTAATTTATCTTCACCTTTTAAAACATGGCAAGTTGCACAAGAGTTATTGTTATTTGAGAAGAAAAGTGTTCTTCCTAAATCCTCTAAAGGTGTTAAATCATACTCACCTTTTAAAAATCTATCATATTTAGAATCAAAAGGAGCAAACTCTTTTGTCATTTCAAACTTTGCAATTGAATCAGCCATAGCAGAATATGCTTTATTTGGTTTTGTGAAAATATCATCTCCATAAATACTTTTAAAAGCACTTACATAATATTCATTTTCTTTAAGTCTTAAAACCGTAGTCTCTTTTGATGCCATTCCCATTTCAATTGGATTTGTAGGAGGTCCACCTGCTTGTCCTGCTAGATTTGTTTCTCTACCATCCCAAAACTGCCCACCAATATAACGCTTTTTCTTCATATCATAATGGAATTCTGGACTAAACATGGCATACGCAGCACTTGGAGCTTGTCTATCTCCTAAGGAGTGTCCATCATCTCCAAGTGATGCCATAGAGCTTATTCCATTATCTCTATCATCTACAAATCCTGCTTCTGGATTATGACACGTTGCACAAGATTGTGTCCTATTTTTAGATAGGTTTTTATCAAAAAATAGAATCTTTCCTAAAATCTCTTTTTCTTTTGTTTTTTCTAAAATTTCTGCTTTTGAAGGACTTGTTGTTGTACAAGCACCTAAAAGTATAGCACTAGATATAAGTGCAAGTGAATTTAAATATTTCATTTTATTGTTTCCTTTTTAAAATGTTTATAAATGGGTAAAGTAATATACTAATTAAAGATTCATAGTTTTTCATCTGCTCCTTTTTAAGTCCAAATTTTAAAATTTTTACTTCATTCGAAAGTTTTAAAGTCCCAAAAAGTCTATCCCAAACACTAAGATAGCCTCCAAAGTTTTTATTAAAATACTTTTTACTGTGATGTATTTGGTGCTGCTTTGGAGAAATAAACCATTTTTCTAAAGTTTTGAAATAAGCTAAAGGAATATGAGAATGTCTTAAGTTTGAACCAAGAAGTGAAAAAACAAAGATAAAAGCATTTGCTCCTAAAACCTCAACAAGTCCAATTTTTGAGCCAAAAAAGTAAATAAATATTCCTGTTACAAAACCAATAGAAAGCGAATATCTAAAGCCAAATAAAATATTTTCTACAGGATGAACTCTATAAAAAGTTAAAGGATTTAAAACTTTAGCACTATGATGAACCTTATGAAACTCCCATAAAAATGGAATAGTATGCAAGAATCTATGTAACCAATATCTTGTAAAATCACTTACAATAAAAAGTATAACTGTGTATAAAATAAGTGTATTTTCATAAGAAAAGCTTTGAACTTGATTAAAACCAAACTCATAATATAGATTTTTATTTATAAAAAAAGCAATAGTTTTTGCACTAATTACAATTGGAATAATCATCATTATTTTAATAAAATATGAAAGAATAAAGTAGTAATAATCTAGTTTTGCACTTGGATGTAACCAAAGTTTTGAACTAAAAACTATCCTACTTTGCTTTTTATTAAAGTATAGATAAATTATTGCAATAATAAAAGATGAAAGTATATAAACCCAGTAAGTTCTCTTATCTGGGTTTATTAAATACTCTTCAAGTAAAGTGCCAAAAAAGCTACCCAAGCTTAGTCACCATCTGCATCTAAGATTTTTGCATTTATTGAAAGTTCTTCTAGCATCTCTACAAAAAGTACAACATGAATAGTATTTATATTTTCATATAACTCTTTTGTATTTGAGAAATCATCATTTTTAATCTCTTTTACCAATTCAAGTGACTTATTTAATGCCATTCTTAATCTTTTCATCTCTTTACCATCAGTAAGTTTTATAAGATAATCACCATAGTCTTCATAAGAGTCATTATCTAATACCTTTTTATATGTATTTAAAACAGCTTCAATTGCATTTGTAGAATTTTTACTTATAAAATACTCAGCTCTTTTATTATCAGGCTTTCCTTCATACTTTTTAGTAAATCCAGCAATATCACCTACTCTCCACTCTTTTAGTTTATATGTGTTTTGAATAATTGCATTTATTGTAAGTGCATTTGCTTTTTTTAAATCTTTTAAAAAGTTTTGTTTTTGTGCAATATACTCATCTTTTATATCATTTAAATGGCTTGTAATTCTATTTAAAATAGTAAGTGTAATTTTATTTTCTCTTGTATTTTTAATATCTTTTGAAAATAGCATATACTCTAAAGCATTTATTGATTTTAGAGAATTTTTAAATAATACAATTCTAATTTCATCTTTACTTTTAATTGCACGATCAAGTTGTTCTTTTATATTTTCATTTCCATTATGAAAAATATCTATATATCTTGGAGTATCAATAAAGTCTTCATTTATATCTCCTAAAAGATAGAAAGTTTCAACACTTTTCCATGAGTTTACAAGCTTTGCAAAATCTACTTTTGAGTTCTTTTCATCTTTATTTGTAACTGCTTGCTTTAAACTTTTTATATCTTCTAAAGCCTTTTCTACATCTTTTATAATTACTTTTTCATATAAAGTATTTAATATCTCTTTATTTTCTTTTGTATCTTTTGCATCATTTACATTTGCAAAGGCTGTTGTTACACATAATAATCCTACTAATAGGAAACTTTTAATTATATTCATTTTTTATACCTCATTTAAAAATTTTATTAATTTTTCTCTTGCTTGTTTATCAAGATTCATATACTTCTTTTTTGAATTACTAGCTTCTCCACCATGCCAAAGAATTGCTTCTTGGAAAGTTCTTGCACGTCCATCATGAAGTAATCGTGGGCTTTTTTTATTTATCTTTTCATGTAAAGATAATCCCCATAATGGAGCAGTTCGCCATTCATTACCATTTGCTTTAAATTCACTTCTTCCATCAGCTAATCCCTCACCCATATCATGAAGTAACATATCTGTAAAAGGTGATATTTTAACTCCACTTTTTGTAGTAAAATTATCAATATGACATTTAGCACAAGAAATTGATTTAAATATTTCTAAACCTTCTTTATAAGCTTTTGTTTTTTTAGCACTATATGTTTTTCTATTTTTTATATAAAAACTAATAGCATCTAATCTTTGATCAGTTAAGTCTATTAAATCCCTAGCTTTAGGAGCTTCATTACAAGCTTTTTGATTTTTTGTACAATTATCTTTTGGAAAAAGTGAAGTTGTTAATCCCATATCATTTATTGCAGCATCTGCACTTTGATGTTTTAGAGAAGTCGTACTTGCTTTCCAGCTATAACGTCCAAGTTCCATTTTTTTAGTAATTGGAGAATATACATAATTTGATCGACCTGAAATACCATCATTATCTGTATCAAATTCATCAGTGTTTTTTAGAATATCTTCATTTGATATATCTTCTAAATATCCTAAGCCATTTAAACTAGGAGCAAGTCTAAAAGTCATAATAGTATCTTTATGAAGTTTCCCATATTGTAAATCTTTTAGTGCATATATAGGTTTTAAAAGAGTATCAACTTCACCATCTGGAAACTTTACTTTTATTTCTTTGTATTTAATATCAGGTTTTGCTTCGTAATTAACACCATGAATTCCATTTATTGCTACTTGACCACCATAAGTTGGCTCAATTATTAAAGGACTTGTTTTAAGAATTTCTTTATGCTCTTTTGAGTTATCATTAGGAATTGATAACTTTGCTATTAAGCTTCTTGAAAACTGCATGTTTTTATTATATAAGGTTCCTCTTCCATTTGCAGGATGGCATGATACACAAGTATTTGCATTAAATAAAGGACCTAATCCATCTCTAGCAGTTGTTGCACTTGGAGCTTCAACCCAAGGAATTACAAAAAAGCTTCTACCTAATATAAACTTATCATATTGCTCATCATTTAAATTTTTTATAGGTTTTAAAAGAAGAGATTTATCTTTTATATTTGATATGTTTTCACTAAAGCCATTAACGACAAAAAGCCCCGTAGCAAATATTGCTACAAGGCTTCTGTTTATTAAACAGTTAATAGTTCTAAAAAATAAATTAGATTTTTGTTTCATCTGCGTCTGTTACATCATCTTTAGTTAATGAAATTCCATTTGCATTTGCAACATTTACCATTTCATCACCTAATTTTCTCATCTCATTTTTAAGTTTTACAATAACTTTTGATTGAGGATTATCAGCTTGAATTTGGTAGTCAAAGTGTGCTGTAGTCATCGCTACTTTATTAATACTTGCAATTTTTGTTTCAATTGATTTCATTAATTCAATAATTCTTGTTTTATCTTCAAGTGATACAGAATCTAACATTGATTTTCCATATGTTTGACCTTTGTATGTTGAAGTTAATACATTTCTAAATCCTAAATAGTTAGTTGTAATATCTCTGTGTGTATTATCAGAAAAACAAGAGTGTTCGTCTTCTTCACTTGGAGTTAGAACTGCAACTGCAATTCTTTCATTTGCAAGTTCTGATTTGATAAATACACCCATTCCTGCAATTACTTGTTTTAAAGCATCACCTGAAGCAATATTTTTATTTGCATTTGCACCACTTAATTTTCCTAAGAATGCATTTTTATATAAACCATCATTTTCCCAAGCATTTGAAACAGTTTGTAAATCAGATACTATTTTAGAAGCAGCCGCTTTTAAAAATGCAATTCTTCTAGGAGCATTTTTATCGCTTATATAATCACTTAATGGTCTTTGACCTGCAGTTTTTGCACCATTTGTAATAGAATCTTTTACAAAGTTAGAATAATCTTGATCTTGTCCCCATAATAAGAACTCAATAGCATGATAACCAGTTGCTACATTTGCATCTCCACCATTTTCATTTAAAGCTGTGATTGCATCAACAGTGATATTTGAAACATTTACAGCTTGTGCATCTTCACCACCTGGATTAAATACACCAACAGTATCAATAATATTTCCAGAAGTTCTTTCACCTTCTGCATCAATTGTATAATCAATCATATTTTCATCTAAAGGCCAAGCATTAAGTTGTCCCTCAAGTGCACCATAAGTATCAGCTACCCAACCTTCTTCAGCATCAATAGGACCATTTGCAAGTCTAAAGATTTCAGTTTGTCCATATGACTCTCTTGAGTTTAACCAAGCAATTTTAGCATTTGCAAAAGTTGTTGATGTAGGGTTTGAAGCAAAGTTTTCTATTGCCATTTGTAATTTTTTTGCATCATTTAATGCATCAGAATAATTTGCTTGTGCAATTTTTGCATATGCAGTTAAAATTGGAGATTGTTCCATTTGCATATTTTTTGTAGTTTCCATATTTTCTGAAGTTGTAACACAACCTGAGAAAGATAAAGCAGCAGCTAATCCAACTGATACTGTAATTAATTTTAAATTTAACATTTTAGTTCCTATACTAATAATTATTATCATAAATGATTTGTGACATTCTAGTAATATTTTTCTTAAGTACTACTTAATACTAATAATGGTTATCATTTACTTTTTGTCTCTTAGCTATTTAATTAATCATGTAGTATTAATAATCTTTTGATATACTTACAAAAAATTCAAGGTTCTTAATGAAAATTAAACTACTACAAATACTATTTATTTGTTTCATTACACTAACAATTCAAGGATGTATAGTAGGAACTGTAGTATCAGCTCCATTTAAAGTTGCAGGTGCAGTTGTAAATACAGTAACACCAGATGTTGTAGGAGATACTATCTCTGGGACTGGTGAAGTACTTGATGCAGTAATTCCTTTTTAGATGAGTGACTTAATCTCTGAATTAATTGGCTTTAGTATAGTTACTATTGTTGTAATTATGTTAGCTTATTTTACTTCTAAACTTCAAAAAAGATTTAAAGATGAAAATGAAGATGAAAAAGACTAAAATTCTTTCCTCTTTTACTCTTAAAATTATATAATTTACTATTAATAGTTCTTTTCAATAGCAAAAAAGATGGCTATATTTGGAATAGTTATTTTTATTGTTATTTTAATAGCAACTATAATCAAATATAATATTATTAAAGAAACAAAAGACAGTTTTAACGCATATTCACAAAAAGCAGTTATGGGTAAAATTTTAGTATTACAAATAGGTAAAGATTTAAACTATATTAGCAGATGCACTAGAGATATTATGCTAGGTAATGACTATAAAAAGAATATGGATAAGATAGAAAAAAGTAAAAATAATATTATTAAGTCTTATGATGAATTAAAAGAAACGATGGTCGGAACACCAAACGAAGAAGAAAAACTGTCAAAAGTTGCAGAATCAAAAGAGAAAACTCTTACATTTATTGATGATGGCTATAATAAAATGAAAGCTTTATCAAATATCCAAAGAACACCAGATATTTTAGCTCAAACTTATCAAGCATATAAAAAAGATGCAACACCACTTGCAAATATATCAAGAGAAGCTTTTTCAAAAATTACAGATATAAAAGATAAGGGTCTTGTTAAAAATACTACTATTGTAAATAAAGATTTAGAGTACTTATTTACATTTATTTTTATTGAAGCCTTTATAATTTTAATTTTAATAATCTCCTATTTATTATTCTTAACAAAAAACATTTCCTCTTCATTAACTCAATTTAAAACGGGATTAATTTCGTTCTTTGATTTCTTAAATAAAAAATCAGATAATACAGAGTTAATTAATATTAATGCAAAAGATGAATTTGAACAAATGGCAAATATTGTAAACAAAAATATTCAAACAATAAAGAAGAATTATGATGAAGATAATAAACTTATTGCTGATGCCTCTATTGTAGTAAATAAAGTTAAGCATGGCTGGTATTCTCAACATATTGAAGCTTCAACTTCTAATCCAACATTAGTAGTTTTAAAAGATGGAATTAACGATATGATTGAAGCAACAAAAAGTCATATATCTAATATAAATATCTCATTAGAACAGTATTCAAATTATAACTATACGAAAAAACTAGAAATTTCTGGAATTGAAAAAGGTGGTGTTTTTGAACTTTTAATAAATGATATTAATAAACTAAGAGATGCTATTAACAGTATGTTAAGAGAAAATAGAGAAAATGGATTAACACTTGATTCTTCAGCTACTACTTTACTTACAAATGTTGAAAAACTAAATAGTTCATCAAATGATGCAGCAGTAAAACTTGAAGAAACGGCTGCTGAACTTGAAGTAATAACAGGAAATATAAACACTTCAACTCAAAAAATTGCACAAATGTCAAAAATTTCAGAATCAGTTACTCAATCTGCAACAAAAGGTGAAAATCTTGCAAGTAAAACAACTCAAGCAATGGATGAAATAAATGAAAAAGTTACAGCAATAAATGAAGCAATTACAGTAATTGATCAAATTGCCTTCCAGACAAATATTCTATCACTTAATGCAGCAGTTGAAGCTGCAACTGCAGGTGAAGCTGGAAAAGGTTTTGCTGTTGTTGCTCAAGAAGTTAGGAATTTAGCATCAAGAAGTGCAGAAGCGGCTAAAGAAATAAAAGATTTAGTTCAAGATGCAAATATTAAGGCAAATGAAGGAAAACAAATCTCTGATGAAATGATTCAAGGTTATTCTGGATTAAACAAAAATATTAATGAAACAATAGATTTAATATCAGATATTTCACTATCTTCAAAAGAACAGCAATCTTCTATTCTTCAAATTAATGATGCAATAAACTCTTTAGACCAACAAACGCAAGCAAATGCTTCAGTAGCATCTCAAACAAATAATATTGCAAGAAATACTTTAGAAATTGCATCTGATATTGTAAAAAATACTGAGAACAAAGAGTTTGAAGGGAAAAGTAGTGTTAAAAGTAGAGAAATAGCTCAAAGCTCAATAAACAAAGAAAAAATAAAAGTCACTACAAACACATCTTCATATAAAAAAGCTCCTGTTATAGAGAAAGAAGATACAAAAATATATACACCTATACAAGCTACTAAAACTGATACATTTATTTCTAATACAAATGATGATGACGAATGGGAGAGCTTTTAAGCTCTCCTTTTAGAATATCAAGACAAAATACTATAAAGACTTAGGAACATGAATTCCAAATTTTGCTCCATCTTTTGTATTTCTTACTCGTAACTTTCCTTTCATATTTTTATCAATAATAATTTTAGACATATATAAGCCAATACCTGTACCATTACTACTATCTTTAGTTGTAAAATATGGTTCAAAGATTTTACCTTTTGGCTCAACAGTAATACCACCTGCATTATCTTCAATAAACAATACTACATATTCTTTTTCTTCATAAGCAGTTATTTTAATACTAGGATTTTTAATATTTTTTTCTATTAAAGCATCTTTAGCATTTTTTAATATATTTAATATTACTTGTTCATATTCATTTAAATATGTATTAAGTTTGATATTTTTATCAAGGTTAATTTCAAGGTTAATTTTGTCACTTTTTAAAGAACTTGAAACAATAGTCATAACAGAATCAATTGCTTTATATAAGAAAAATTCTTCTTTTTCTTTTTTAGGCATAAAAAAGTTTCTAAAGTCATCAATTGTATGTGACATATAATCCAAAACTTTATCAGCTTCTTCTGATTTTATTTGCATAGTTTTGTCATCTAGCTTATTAATACTGTGCTTAAATTTTATATACATTAAGATTGATGATAATTCAGATAATGGCTGTCTCCATTGATGTGCGATATTTGATATCATTTCACCAAGAGCAATAAATTTTGATTTTTGAACTAAAAGTTGTTCTTTTTCTCTATTTTTTTCAAGCTCTTGTGTAATTTTGTTTTCCAAGCTTTTATTTAAGTTTTCAAGCTCTTGTGTTTTTGCTTTTACTTTTTCTTCATAGGTTTTTAGCACTTCATCAATTTTTTGAGAAACTACAATAGATATTAAAATAGCAAGGGATAAAAACATAATAAATAAAACTACATTTTGGCCTACTTGTTTTTTATTCTTGATTCTAAAAGCTCTCTTTTTAATGAAATCTCTTTTTCAATATCATCTGTATAAACTCCAACAGCTAGAACCCAGTTCCAGTTTTCATAATATTTAAAATATGATAATTTTTGTTTTATCTCATCTGTTCCTGGTTTTTTATAAGTGTACTGTGTGTACGATTCTTGCTTTTCTCTTATATCTTTTAAAAATATTTCCCTAAACTTTTTTCCATTATCATCTTCATAATTTGTAGAGATGAAACTTCCTACAATATCAGGTCTATTAGGATTGACAAGAAGCTTTGCAAAACCATCCCCTCCATTCATATTTTTAATTTCATATACAAAGAAATAGTTACTTTTATTTTTCTCAAATCTTATATTATTAAGTAGTCTAATAGCCTCATTTTTTTGTTCTTGATCATCAATATATTCTTTTGTAATATTATAATTAAAAATATCTAGAACTGTATCTACTTCTTTTTTTAATGTTTTTTTCTTTATTTCATAATATTCTTTTTTAAATATTTCCATCTCTGTTTCAAAATTTTCATATGTATTCTTAACATAAAAATATGTAATCATAAAAATCATCGAAGACATGATTATTATAAAAATATAAATTATTATTTTTGATAAATTTTTTTCTGTTATTAACTTCAAATTTTTCCTTGTTACCTTATTTATGTTATGATAACATAAATAAGGTAACAAGGATTATAGTCTATGAAAGAAACTATATTTAATAAACTTAATGCATTTAGAGTATTATATGTAGAAGATGAAGATGGAATAAGAGAAAATATAAATGAGATATTAGAACATTATTTTAAAGAAACTTATACTGCAACAAATGCTCCAGATGCTTATTTAAAGTATGTACAAAATAAACCTGATTTAATCATTACTGATATACAAATGGGAAATGAAACAGGTCTTGATTTAATTAGAAGAATTAGAGAATCTGATTCAAAAACTAGAATTATAATTACTTCTGCATATACTGATTTAGATTATATGCTACAAGCTACTGAATTACACTTGATAAAATATATTGTAAAGCCAATTACTCATGATAAATTAATTACAGCATTAGAATCCTTTATTAAAAGTTATGATAACAATAAAATCTATAATCTTAATGAAAAATGGTTATTTGATTTTAGTAAATCAATAATTACAAGTGATAAAAAACAGTTTGATTTAACTAAAAAAGAAGCTTTATTCCTAAAGCAATTATTAACAAAAGATAGAATTATAACTTATGAAGAGATGGAAACTCTTATTTGGGATGAAGACTCTGTAATGACACCAAATGCTATGAGATTATTTATAAAAAACTTTAGGAAAAAACTACCTGAAAAATCCTTAAAAAACATCCAAGGAACTGGCTATCGTTTAGTAAGAGATTAAAATAAGTAATTTAAGAATTACTTATTTGTCTTCTTATTTCTAACTCTTTTACATTTTCTTTATCTTCATCTAATTTTGAATCTGGAATATCTAACTTATACATTTCTTCAAGCTTTACAAAATAACCATGACCTAAATATATAATATAAAATACAGCAGTAAATAGTGTAATAAATGGAACCATAGAAATAAAATATAAAAGTAAAGTTCTTAATCTTACAGTATTTGCTTCTGTCTTATAAATTGTTTTAAACTCTTCTTGACTTAATATAGTTGAAGATACATCATAATTTAACAGCTTATGAAAGAAATAGTATAAAGGCAGTGAGAATGCAATTATATTGATTAATGGTACAAAATATAAAGGGATAAACAATATAAATAAGAAAAGCATCATTAATAAACTTTTAAATAAAACCCATAAAGGTGAAAGCAATGTTCCATGACCATGTAAGGTCAAATGAGAATAATGTTTTTTATGTATTTTATTTAAAATAATTGGAGTTAAAAAACCAATTACAATAATAGTTAATATAACTGAAACGTTTAAAACAACAATTGTTCCAACAGTATAAAGTAAAAAACCAGCGATATAAGATGTAAATGAGTATTTAAATAAAAAAATTATTACATAAGTAGCCCATACAAAGTAAAAAGGTGCACTTTCATCAATAACTATTTCTTCTCCATTTTGAGAAGCTTGTGCGATTTCTTGTAATGCTGTTATTCCAAAATCAGCTGCTGTAAAAAATAGTATATATAAAAATATCATTGTTACAATTAATGGAATTAATGCAATTTTTAACATATCAGAAGTTAAGAAGTCTTTTACACTTTTTGAAAAAATATCTACTTCACTCAAATTATATCCTTTTCATTTTTATCAAATCTAGTTCTATATTCACATTTTTGACAAAGATCTTCTATTACCTCACCTTTTTTAAAACCATTTTGAATATTTTTAACTCTTGTTGAACTTAAGATATCTTTTAATTGTGTATCATTTGTATTTCCAAGATTAATACATGCGTTTTGATCTAAACAACAAGGAACTACATCTCCTGATGTTAAAATACCAAAATGAGAATCTAATCCATAACAAAAGCCCTTATTGGATACAAAATCATTTTCTAAACTAGGCCAATTAAAATACTCATCAAAATTAAAAAATATTTTCTTTGCTATTCTTATGTTTTTTGGTCTGTCTTTATATACTTCTTCAATATCTATATTCGTTTCAAAGCATTCATTAACTTTTTTGAATACTTGTGTATTAAAATCTTTTGCACTTTTAGATTCATCTAAATTCCATATTCTAAAGTTAATAAAATATTCATGTTCTTTTTCTTGTGCATATTTAACAAAATCTAAAATTGGGTTTAAGTATTCCTCTAAAGATTTTTTATGAGAGTTTGCATTATATGAGTTTATTGAAAAGTTTATTTGTTTTATAGTTTTATTCATTAAAGCATCATAATCTTTTGAAGATATTTTATTTGCTGTTGTTGTTATATTTACTTTTAAATCATGTTTTAAACTAATATTTAAATACTCATTTAAATTTGATAAAACAAGAGGATCTCCTACTATATGATAAGCTAACTCTTTTGTATAGGGTTTTAATTGTTTATTAATATCATCAAAATTTTCTAATGACATTATTCCATTTGGAAGAGTTTTTGGAGGACAAAAGGTACATTTTAAGTTACATATATTTGTAATTTCTATATGAACTTTTCTAAATTTTTTAATAATATAAACCTTGATTAATTTTTCATGATTGTAGCTAATCCTTAATAAAGACCTAATCAAGAAGTAACAAATGTTTTATTATAATGCGATTTAATAAAAGCTGTTATAAGGGTATAAAATGGAAATGATTTTAAATGAAAATGATTTAGTTGTAGGTGCGCAATTTGAAAATGGAACAATACAAGACTATATTGATGATAAAAAAACTTATGGATTAATTAGAATTGAAGACTCAACTGCAAACTGGTTTTTATTTAATAAGCAAGAAAGCGATGATGATTTACAAGAACTTTATAAAAAGATACTAAAAGAAGAGCATTTTATTCAAGATGATTTTGGTGAAGAAATTGTGATTTTTAATAAACAAGGTAATAAAACTTTTGATGATTTTTCTAAAAAGATTGATGGATACTTAAATGATGAAATGGGAAATATATTTTAATTTCCCATTTTATCAAAAATAACTCAATTCAATAAATATGGTAAATCACGCTTTAAACTTTCTAATAAGTCTTCATTTAAAAATAGTTTTGAATAGGCTTTAGTATCATTTTTATAACAATGAGCACAAACATACCTATTTCTTTTAATAAGCTCTAAAGCTTCTTCTAAATTAACTTGTAAAGACTCATTTTGTGTATAGTATAAATACATTTCATTTAAAGAATCTTCTAACTCTGTGTCTTTTAAAAATACAACTGCTTCTTCCATAAATTCGATAACATTTTCGCCACTTGATTTAATATTTAAAAATGCATTTTTAACATCTGAAAATCTCATATCAAATTTAGCACCAACTAAAAGAACTTCTTTTAAGTTCTTTAAGTCATTTTCTTGGAAATAATATTGTAATAATAAATTTATATAATGATCTCTTACATCTCCATCTAAATCTTCAATATACTCAAAAACTTCATTTGCATCTTCAATTTTTTTATTTTGAATTAACTCGTTATGTAATACGCCTATTTCAGCAATTATCTCATGTAATCTATCGCTCATTTAATACCTTATTAAAATTTTTCTATTATATCAAAATATTATTTCTAATTTGATTTTTTTAAATCTTTATTTATCTTTGAATTAAGATATGTTAAAAATTCTTTTTTAGGTATTGGTTTTGAAAAATAATAACCTTGTGCAATATCACATTCTAGCTCTTTGAGTTTTTCTAATTGTTCTTTAGTTTCAACACCTTCTGCTACAACTTTTAAATTCATAACTGAGGACATAGATATAATAGTACTAACAAGAGTATAATCTTCTACATCGATAAAACTCTTGTCAATTTTAATAATATTAAAAGGATATTTTCTTAAATAACTTAAAGAAGAATACCCTGTACCAAAATCATCAAGTGCAAGGCTTATTCCTAATTCTTTAAATTCTCTTAATCTATTTTCTACTCTTATTTCTTTATCAATCAAAACTCCTTCTGTAACTTCTATTTCTAGAAGTTCTGGTTTAATCTTATTTATATAAAGTTCTTCTTTTATAAAATTAATGATATTTTCATTTAAAAGTTGTTTTGGCGATACATTAACGGCTACACACAATTCTACATCAAATTTCTGCTTAATTGTAGCTATTAATTTTATGGATTCTTTTATTACAAACTCTCCCATAGAGATAATTAATCCTGTTTGTTCAGCAATAGGAATAAACTCTTCTGGAGATATAAATTTTAGATTTATATTATTCCAACGTATTAATGCTTCAGCTCCAATTATATTTGATTTAGAAATATCAAATTTAGCTTGATAATAAACTTCAAATTCATTATTTACCAATGCATCACTCATTTGTTGTTCTATTTTATTTTTACGAAGAAGATCATTATTTAATTTTTCATTGAAGAAAACAAATGTGTTTTTTCCATTATCTTTAGCTTTATACATTGCTATATCTGCATTTTTTAGATAATTTTGTATTTTATTACTTGGATTGTCAAGATTTGTAGTAATTCCAATACTTGTTGTAATAGTAATTTTATTTTCTTTAATTTCAAAAGGAACACTAAACGCTTTTAATATCTTTTTTACTGTTTTTGAAATATCTTCTACATTATTAATTTCAGATAAAAGTATTATAAACTCATCTCCTCCAAAACGACTAACAGTATCTTTTTCTCTTAGACAACTAGTCAATCTTTTTGCAGTCTTTACTAATATATAATCTCCAAAATCATGACCTAAGGTATCATTCACTTTTTTAAAATTATCTAAATCAATAAAGAGAACAGCAAAGATTTTATTGTTTCTTTTAGATTCTTTTATAAGTTGAGTTAAACGGTCATTAAATAAAGCTCTATTTGGTAAATTAGTTAAAATATCATAATTAGCTTGATATTGAAGTCTCTTATTTTGTTGTTTTTTTAGTGTAATATCTTCTTTTACTACAAGATAATTACTTACTTTATCATTTTCATTTAAAATAGCTGAGAAATAAATATATTCCCAGTAAAGTTCTTTATTCTTTTTATATAACTGCAGTTCACCTTCCCAAGTATTTTTATTATTTATACTTTCAATAATCTCATCATATTTTTTTGTAGTAATTATATTAAAATCTAAGAAATTTGGTTTTTTACCTTTAACTTCATCTAAAGTAAATCCAGATGTTTTTTCAAAAAACTTATTTACATACTCAATATTTAAATTTATATCTGTAATCATAATTGATACAGGACTTTGTTCAATAGCTTGTGTAAAAATTTCAATTTTCTTTCGTGAAGCCTTTCTTTCCGTAATATCAAAATATGTTCCAATTACCCATTTTACTTCATTATCTTCTTTATAAGTAGTTTTATATTGAATTAAATCTCTTTTTTCATTTTTTCCATTAGGAATTAAAATCTCGTAAGTAGTTGTGCCACCTATTTTAATTAGTTCTTTTTCTATATCTTGTTGTTCTTCTAGAAGTTTTCCATTTAATAAGAAAGTCATATCATTAGCAATAATTTCTTCTTTTTCTTTATTAAAAAAAGCTGCAAATTTTTTGTTACAATCAACATATTTTCCATTTATATCTTTAATATAAACAGGAATATTAATACTATCTATTAAAAGTTCTTGAAATTTTAATTGTTTTTCAAAGTTTAACTGATACTCTTTTATTGAACTTAGCATCACTTTAAAGTTTTTTATGAGATGACCTATTTCATCGTTACTTTCTTTAATATCAATATCAAAATCAAAATTTCCATTTCCTATATTCTTTGTAAGTCTAGCAAGTTGTTTTAATGATTTTGTTACATAACTAATATAATAAAATAATATTAAAAAAAGAAAAAACATTAAAGAGATTGAAGTTATAATAACTTTTATTTTAAAGTTATCTAAAAAATCTTCAATATTTTTTGTAGTATAAGTTATATGTAATTCACCTATTAAATTTTTATCATCCTGTAAAAAAAATCGACTTTTTATTAAATCTTCTTCATTGAGTTTTTTAGTATCAAGTTTAAATTCTATTACTTTTTCATAATCAATTAAATTAATTTCTACAATGTCTCTATCATAATATAAAGAATTAAGAGAGATAGTTATATTTTCTTTATTTAAATCAAATAATAATGAAGTAATCATTTTTTTATAGACTTTTTCATTATAAATTCGTTTATTATCTAATATTTCTAATCTTTGGTTTCGCTCATTTTCAATTATAATATTTAAAATAACCGTTACAAATACCCCTGTTACTACAAATGTAAATAAGAAAATTTTATTTAATAAAGTCATTTAACCTCTTTTACAACTCAAGTAATAATATTGTATAATTAATAAGATTAAATAAGCTAGTAAGAAAAGAGGCAATTTATGAAATTTACATCTTTATTAATAATAACATTACTATTTAATATTTTACAAGCAGAAGAAAATATTACAATAATTCCTCCTCAATCAAATTCTGATATCTCTCATAATTATTTTTCAAAAATTTTAAAAGAATCTTTAGAAGATGATTCAAGAAAAGTAAATATATTACATTCAAAAGAAATGAGTCAAAAAAGAGCTTTAATTGAATTAAAAAAGAATAGAACAATTGATGTAATGTGGACAGGAACTTCAATAAAAAGAGAAAAAGATTTAAGAGCAATTAAAATACCCCTTTTAAAAGGTTTATTAGGATATAGAGTTTTTATTATAAATAAAGAAGATGAAAAAAAATTTAATAAAATAAATACAATAGAAGAATTAAAAGAACTAAGAGCTTGCCAAGGTGCACAATGGCCAGATACAGAAATATTAGAAAAATCTGGATTAAATGTAGTTAGAAATACTAATTATGAAGCTATGTTTTTACAGTTAAGCATTAAAAGGTGTGATTATTTTCCAAGAGGTATTTATGAAGGATATAGTGAAGTTGAAGCAAGAAAAGATTCATATCCAACTTTAATGATTTATGATAAAGTTATTTTATATTATCCTTTTCCTATGTATTTCTTTGTCTCGAAAAGAAATGAAGACTTAGCTTTAAGAATAGAAAAAGGCCTATTAAAAATGATAGATAATGGTAATTTTGATACTTATTTAAAAGAAAACTCAAGTACAAAATATTTATATAGTACAAATAAATGGCAAAATCGAAAAATATTTAAAATCTCAAACCCTTTATTATCTCCATTAACAGATATAACAAATACTAAGTTTTGGATAGTTCCTAAATTCTAAATAGAAATTCTAACTACAAACTCTACTCCTTTATACTCTTTATTATTATGAGTAAACTCTACATTATGAGCAACAATTGTACCATTTAGCTGTTTTGTAACAATTTGATTAGTCATATATAAACCAATTCCTGTACCTATTGATTCATGCTTTGTAGTAAAATAAGGTTCAAAGATTTTCTCAATTAACTCATCTTTTATTCCACCACCATTATCTTTAATTTTTATAATAATCTCTTTTTGATTTTTTTTGATTCTAATACTAAAATATCTATCATATTTTTTTTCAGATAAAGCATCTTTTGCATTATTATAAATATTTAACAAGGCTTGAATAAAAATATTCTCATTATAATCATAACTTACATCTTCAATATCTTCATTATATTCAATAAAATTACTATTAAAACTATCGACTGTAAGCTCTCTAACCCTTTTTATAGTATCTTTTAAGTTATTATGTTCTACTGTATTTAAATTATCTTTAAAGAAGTTTCTAAAGTCGTCAATAGTACAAGAAAGATGCTGTGTGTGCTTATTTATTTTATCAAGATTCTTTGAAATATCTTTTTTATCAAAGGTATCATCAAGAGCTAAGTTCAATTTTAAACCTGTAGCAACAGTTGATATTACAGATAAAGGTTGTCTCCATTGATGAGCAATATTTCCAATCATTTCTCCAATTGCAGAAGTTCTTGATTGTTGAAAAATCATTCTTTGTTGTAAAATATGTTCTGTTATATCAGTCATATATCCTAAGTAATGTGTAATTTCACCATCTTCATATAAAAGTACAGTACTATCTAAAATCCATTTTTCTTTGCCTTTTATCGTTTTTATTCTATATGGCTCATGCTTTATATAATCTTCTTTTTTCTTTATTGCTTTTTTAAATTCAAGATTTATTTTTTTTAAATCCTCCTTATCTACCAATGAACTATATGTTAAATTTCTATTTATAAATTCATCACTGCTATATCCAGTTAGTTTATAAATACTCTCAGATACATATTCAATACTTTTACTCTCATCATTTTTCCATTTAAAGAGAACAGTATTTCCTTTATCAAAGAAAGAAAGAATACTTTTTTGATATTTATTTAGTTCTTCAAATGTATTTTTATCAGTAATATCTTCAGAAATTGAACGATATCCTACTTTTTTATTGTCAAGATACAAAGGTTCTATATAAAGATTGAAATATTTAACTTTTTTACTTTTTGTATAGTTTTTAAGTTCTCCAATCCAAGTTTTATCATTTTCTATTGTATTCCAAATATCTTTTAATACCTCAGTAGTTGTATCTTCATGTCTCATTATTTTATGAGTTTTACCTATTAATTCTTCTTTTGCAAAACCTGATACTTTACAGTAAGCTTCATTTGCATCTGTAATTAAACCTTTTAAATCTGTAGTTATAATAAGTACATATTTATTAACCATTTTTTGTTGTTCAAAGATTTCATTATTCGCTATTGTTAATTTTTTATTTATACTATTTATTGATCTGTTTTTATAAAGAACTAATAATAAAATGATTATAAAAAAAACGCTTAAATATAAAACCTTACTGTAATCAACTGCCTCATCAACTTTAATTTCAACCCATCTTTGTACAATTGTTATTAACTGTTCTTTACTAATTTTATCTAATGATTTTTGCATAATTGAATTTAGTAAAGGTTCATCATTTCTTGAAGCAATACTAAGTTTAATATCAAACTCAAGTTTACCAGCAATCTTCAAGTCATACATTCCATGCTTTTGCATTTGATATCCAATTGCTGACATAATATCTATATATCCAAAAAGTTCTTTATTTTGAACTTTTATAAGACCTTCTTGTGCACTCTTTACTTCAATTATTTCTATGTTAGGATTTCTTTGTTTTAAAACATCAACAAAAGCATAGCCTTTTACTATTCCTACTTTTTTATTTCCAATACTTTTACTATCTTTTACAAAAAGTTGATCTAGCTTTGTAGCAATAACAAAAGGTTCAGAAGTATAAGGACGTGTAAAGTTCATAGTTGCTCTACGGCTTGGTATCTCCATAGCAACAGGTAAAATATCACATTTTCTATTTTTTATATTTTCTAAAGATTCTGGCCATGATGTAGTAGGGACTAATGTTATTGGTAAATTAATTAAACTTGATGTTAACTCAATAATATCAGCACCAATACCTTGATGTTTGCCATTTTTATCTATTTGTTCAAAAGGAAGCCAATTAGGTAAAACACACATTTTTATTTCTTTTTTTTCTTTTAAGTACTGTACTTCTTTTTTTGTGAAATTTAATAATAACTCATTATTCTTTTCTAAAGAGATGATTTTTTCTGATTTATTAAAAAACCATTTATTTTTTAAGTTTATCTTTTCTGATTCAGGGATTGAATCTAAGCCTTTATTTAAAATTGAAAGAGCTTGAGGAAAATCTTTTCTTAATGAAAAAACTAAATCAAGCTTACTATTTGGAATAAAATCGACTATTTTTATATAAGGTAAATCTAACACGTTTGCTAGATAAATAAGTGTATAACTTCCAATTATAGCATCAACCTCACCTTTGATTAACTTATTTAAAGTTTCTGATATAGAGCTTAAAGGAACTAAAATAGCACCAGTATATTTTGAAGCTAAATTTTCATCAAATAAATTTCCTTTTTGATAAGCTAATTTTTTTCCTTTTAAATCATCTACAGAATTGATATTTTTAGGATTATTATTTGCTGTGATTAATACCTTTTTTGATGATAGGTAAACTTTTGAGAAATTAAATTGTTCTTTTCTACTTTCATGAATAGCACTAGTGCTTAAACCATCAATTTGCTTTTTCTTTGCTTTTATAAGTATATCATTCCATGAACCTACAATGATTTTAAAATTAGCACCAGTATTTTTATTAATTAAATCTATAATATCTTGATCATAACCTGAAATATTTCCATCTTTATCTTTTATAATATAAGGCGCCCACTGTTCATCTGAACCTAATGTAATTGTAGGGTTTGCTTTTAACCAAGTTTTTTCATCTCCAGTTAAATTAACTTTTAAGGTATTGTTTTCAAATCCAAAAAGATTTGTAAATAGAAGTAGCGTTATAAGAAAGATAAATTTATGCATCATTAATAATCCTATGTTCATTTATAGATTATTATAATTATAGACAAAGTTTCCTCTAAATAACTTTGTTTTTGTTAATCTTTAGTTAATATAATAAAATAATAATTATTATTATGAAGATTTTACGCCCCTTCATAAAATTCTTGTTTGCCAAAATCATCAAAAATATTTCTTATTCAAATACTATTTTATTCCGTCCATTTTCTTTTGCTTTATACAATCTATTATCTGCTATTTTAACAATAGAATCAACAGTATCTTCTTGCAAAGGAACACTACATGCAACTCCACCTGAAATAGTTAAAAAATCTTTTAGATTTTTCTTTTCATATGGGATTTCCAAGTTTTTTATATTATTTTGTAAAATCTGAGTTAAAGAAACAATACTTTTATAATCTTCATCCGTAATCAAAATTATAAACTCTTCTCCTCCAACTCTAAATACAAAATCACTTGGTCTCTTACAAGTATTTCGTAGGCATATTGCTACTTCTTGAAGAACTTTATCTCCAACAATATGTCCTCTTGTATCATTTATTTTTTTAAAAAAATCTATATCTATTAAAATTAAACTTAAAAATGTTTTATTTCTTTTTGCTTTTTTTAATTCTCTTTTAAAAACTTTATCAAAATGTCTTCTATTGTATAGGTTTGTTAGTTGATCTGTTATAGAAAGTTCTTCTAATTTTTTATTAGTCTCTAAAAGTTCTGTTTCAGCTTGAATTCTTGCTTTTTTTTCTCTTATTAAGCTAATTGTTTTTAATGATAGATGATCATACATTGATAAGATAGTTTCTACTAGATTCTTCATAGACTCATTTTCATGTTCATTAGCTTCGCTAACAGCTTCATCTATTTTTTTACCTTGATTTAAAGATTGTAGAATAAGAGCAAGTCTCATATCTTCATTAACAATATGAAAAGCTAACCATTTTGTTAAAAAAAGAAGAACTTCTTCAGCTGTTTGAGTAAAAGAATTATCTTTATTTTTTTCTTTTATTTTTAAAATTTCAGATAAGAAAGAGTAATAACTTTGTTTATGTAGTATTTCTAAGTCATTTCAGTATACTTGATTATAACTCTTTTTGATTTATTTTGAATAAAAATTTTAATTTTGAGTATTTAATAATGCTTATATCATTTTAAGATATACTCAGTATAAATTGAATAGAGGAGCTATTATGGCAAAAGGTAAAGACGTTCAAAAATCTTTTAAAACAGCATCAACAAAATCATTAAAAGAAAAAAGAGCAGAGAAAAAAGCAAAAAAAGCTGGAAAGTAAGTTTTATATATAAAATATTGGTGTCAAAATTGACACCATATTTCAGTTGTCCCAATGATTATTCTTTAGTAGAATCATTTTCTGTAGTATTCGTCTCTTCATTGTTTTTAGCTAGTTTTTTCTTACGTTTCTCTTCTTTTTTCTTCTCTTTTTCTATTTCACGCGCTCGTTTCTCATAATTGTAATTTACTTTAGCCATTATTAATCCTCTTAATTTATATTTTTATCAACATTCTTTGAATATTCAGTATAACAAACTTCTATAACATTTAACATTAACTTTTAATTACTAAATATTAATAATAAAAGATATTTAACATTTATCAATCATTTTTTTAACGCTTTTATGTTATTTATTGTATTATATTAGTTATTAATGCACTGTGTATAATTTGGAGGAAAGATGAATTTATTGAATAATAAAGAAAATACCATATTACTCACGATACGTTATGCACCGATAGTTTTTATTCTTTTATTATCTTTATCTTTTACTTATTATTTATCATCTCAGCATACCTCAAATCTAATAAAAGAACAAACAAGTATTAAAAACGATTATATAAAAACAAATAAAGAATATATAAAAAATAATATTAAAAACACTATCAATCAATATATAAATGATGATTTTTCAAGATCAAGAGAATTATTAAAAAAGAATTTAAAACAAAAAATAAATATAGTTTACACTACTATTAATAATATATATCAAAAAAATAAAGATATATTACCAAAAGAAGAAATAGTACGCCATATAAAAGAAGCTATTGAAACTTTACGCTTTAATAAAGGACAAGGATATTTTTTCATTTATGACTTAGAAGGAAACAATATTTTACATCCAACACATAAAGAAAGAGAAGGTAAAAACTTTTTTAATGCACAAGATATAAATGGTACTTTTATTGTTCAAGAATCAATTAAAATAGCAAAAAGTAAAGAGAAAGAAGGATTTCAAAGATGGTATTTCCCTGAAAGCATTAATTCATCTAATCAAAAGGAAAAAATTGGATTTATAAAAAAACTTGAGTCTTATGATTGGTTTATTGGTACAGGAATTTATATAAAGGATTTTGAAGAGTTATTAAAAGAAAAAATTCTAGAAGACTTAAAAAAAGTAAAATATATAAATAATGAATATATTTTTGTTATGGATTTTGATGGTAATTTATTACTTAAAAACAATCAAAGAATCAAAAACATAAATGTCTTTAAGAAAAACAATTCACCTAAAACAAGTAAAAAATTTCAAGACTTTATAAAATCAAAGAATAACACAGCCTTTACAGAATATTATGTAAAAGATAAAAAGAATAAAGACTATTTAAAAATATCATACTTAATGAAAAATCCAAGTTTACAATGGGTATTTGGTACTGGATTTAATATACAAAAAGTTGATGCAATAATAAAGCAAGAACATGAAAGGCTTGTTAACGAATATAATAATAATATCAAATATTTAATACTTGTTTCTCTTTTTATTACAAGTGTTTTACTTATAATTTCATATTTTGTTTCTAGAATTATTGAGAAAAAATTCAATAAATACGAAAAATATATTATTAAGCAAGAAAGAATAAAATTTGAATCAATGAAAAAAGAGCTAAGAGATATTTTTGATAATCTTCCTATGCTATTATTCTATAAAGATATAAAAAACAATATTTTAACAGTAAATAAGAAAACAGCCCAATCTCTTAACCGCACAGTAGATGAATTAACAAATGTTACTTCAAAAGAAATTTTTCCTAATGATTATGAAGATTATTATAAAGATGATTTAGAAGTTATAAACTCAAAAAAAGCAAAACATGAATTTGTAGAAGCTTATGAATCCGTAGATGGCCCTAGAATATTAAACAGTTCAAAAATACCTATCTTTGATAAAAAAGGGAATGTAGTGAATATTATGATATTCTCAATAGATATTACAGATAAAGAAAGATTAGAAAAAGAGAATAATAAGCAAAGAAATATTTTATATCAACAAAGTAAGTTTGTAACTATGGGAGAGATGATAGCAAATATAGCCCATCAATGGAAACAGCCTTTATCTATAATAACAGCAGCAGCCAGTGGATTAAAAATCCAAAAAGAAATGGACTGTCTAAGCGATAAACAATTTGCTTCATCTCTTGAACTTATTAATAATTCAGCTAAACATTTAGCTCAAACAATTGATGATTTTAGAGATTTTTTTAAACCAGATAAAACAAAATTTGAAAATGTTAGTATTTTAGAAACAATAGATAAAACATTAAAATTTTTAGAACCAAAGCTTAAAACACAAAATATAGAGATAATAAAAGATATCAAAAATATCCAAATACAATCAGTTCAAAATGCTCTTATCCAAGTTTTAATAAACTTAATAAATAATGCTAGAGATGAATTAATCAAATATGATTATAAAAGGCTAATCTTTATAAATGCATACAAAAAAAATGATTACATATTTATAGAAATAAAAGATAATGCTAAAGGAATTTCAGAAGATATAAAAGATAAGATATTTAATGCTTATTTTACAACAAAAGATAAAAAAGAAGGAACAGGAATAGGACTGTATATGTCTAGGGATATTATTACAAAACTTTTAAATAGTGAAATATACGTAGAAAATGAAACTTATTCTTACAAAGATGAAAAATATAAAGGTGCTAAGTTTACGATTAAATTAAATATTCAATTTATATAAAAATATACTATAATTATACATCTTAGTATAAGGGTTTTATAAATGAAATACATATTATTTCTTTTTTTTACAATTAGTTTTTTATTTTCAGCACAAATAGACACAAAATTATTTGAAAATGTTCAAGATACAAGGTATCTAAAAGAGATAGAAACTACCATCTTACAATCAGAAAAAGAAAACTCAAAAGATATTGAGACTATAAATACTGAAAAAAAACATTTAAAACAGTTAATTGAAGTTTATTCAACAATAATTACTGTTAAAGAGTTTGATCTAAGTTTATTAAATCAAGAAAAAAACTTATTAGATTCACTTTTCAAATCAGTATTTTATATCACTGAACTTAAAATCAAAGAAAAGAATCAAAATCAATTATCTATTGAAATACAGAATAAACTATCTTTAATAAAAAAAAGAATAGAAAATATAGTTGAAGAGGATAAGAAGAATTTACTAACATATCAATTACAATATGCCTATTATAAACTTCAAAAAAATAATATACAAAATAGAATAGATTTATTTACACAAACAAGAGAAATTGTATTTAAATCCATAATTATAGCCCTTAATAAAAAAACAAAACTTACTGGAATTAATATAGAAAAAGAAATAGAAGCTTTTGATGAAAAAATGAGAAAATTAGTTTTGCAAAAAACTAGTTTTGAAATCGACTTAGAAAAAGAGATTATAAATGAAAATATTAAAAATAAAGATCAACTAACTAAAGAAATATCAAAATATGAAGACTTAATTCAAAAGGTATCTATAGAGAAAATCGACTTATTAAATAAAGTTATTATTAATAATTTAATGCAAAGTAAGCATAAAGAATATTTAAAAATACAAGAGCAAGTTGATTCTTTAATAATATCTTTAAGTGGTAATTTAAAAGATATTTACATGGAACAAAATAACATAATCAAAGATATTGCAAAAAAGATTTTAGGAAATACAAAAATCTTTTTAGGAAGTTCTTTAACTCAAAGTGTAAACTATTATAAAGATTTTAAAAATCTTTTTACTTCTACTCTTTTTATTTTTAATGAACAAGCAATAAGTTTATTAAGTATTATAAGAGCTCTATTTTTAATCACATTAGGGTTTACAATTGGTTCCTTATATAAAAGATGGATAAATAAGATTTCATTAAAATGGCCAAACATGAGTCAAATGTCTTTAAAACTAACTTCTAATGTAGGTTTCTATCTAATAATATTTATTACAATAATGATTTCAATGAGTAGTCTTGGAATTGATATGTCTTCTATATCTTTAATAGCGGGGGCTTTATCTATTGGTATAGGTTTTGGTTTGCAGACTGTTGTTTCAAACCTAATAGCCGGAATTATTTTAATGTTTGAAAGAACAATTAGAATTGGGGATATTATAGAAATAAATGACATTCTAAAAGGTACTGTAACAGATATAAGAATTAGGTCAACTACTATTAAAACATTTGATAATATCGATATAGTTATTCCAAACTCATCGTTTATTCAAAATAATGTAATCAACTGGACTTTAGATGATCCAACAAGAAGATTACATATAGCTTTTGGTGTTGCATATGGAACAAAAGTTGAAAAAATAAAAGAAGTAATTTTAGAAGAATTAAAACAAAGTGATTTAGTTTATGTAAAGAATGATGAAAATAAAAAGCCTGAAATAAGATTTGAAAATATGAATACAAGTAGTATAGACTTTGAATTATTAGTTTGGGTAAAAGCAAATGATAAAGTCAATGTAAACTCAATAAAATCTGATTTTTTAACACTTATTTATAATTGTTTATATAAACATCAAATTGAGATTCCTTTCCCTCAATTAGATTTACATGTAAAAAGAGATTCAAATAAAAATTTAAGCTCTTAAATATAAAAGAATTAAAAGAAAAACAACTAAAGAAAAAGCCAATTTATCGATCTTTATTTAGTTTAGAAAAAAATTAAGAAAACTTTTAGCTAAAAAAATTTTTTATGATTTATAATTCCATATTAAAATACAATTATTTAAGAAAGGGGTATGAAAATGAGAAGATTAACAAATAAGGATTTAGTAAACTTATATTATGAAGAACTTTGGAATAAAAAGAATAAAGAGTATATTGATATTCTTTTTGATGATAATATTACTTTTCATGGCTCATTAGGTCTTTCTTCAAATGGAAAAGAAGAATTCGAGCAGTACATGGATATGATACAAACTGCAATACCAGCACTGTTTCATAGTATTATTGATATTGTTGTTGATGACCAAAACATAGCGGTACGAGCTTTATATACAGGAAAACATACAGGAAAACTTTTATCTTATGAAGCTACAAATAATAGAATTAGATATAATGGAGCTACTTTTTTTAAATTTAGTGAAGGTAAAATAAAAAGTATATGGGTATTAGGTGATTTGAATACGCTTATCAAGCAATTAGATAATTCTGTTAATTAATAACAATCATTCCAAAAGGATATAGATGAAAGATAAAATTGTAGTAGGAAGAAGAGAGTTAATATCAATTCTAGATCTTAACTTAGTTGATTTAGATGCAAAAGTTGACACAGGTGCAGATTCAAATGCCTTACATTGTGATAATATCGTGATTGAAGACGATATGGTGCACTTTTGCCTACTAGATGAAGTTCATGAATCATATCATGGTAAAAGAATTTCTTTACCTCTTTATAAAGTGAAAAAAGTTAAAAGTTCAAATGGAGAAATACAACTTCGTCCATCTATAAAAGTTTCAGTAGAATTTTTTGGAAAAAAATATAAAAGTGTAATATCTTTAACAAACAGAGCCGATATGAAATTTCCTATGTTAATAGGACGAAGATTCTTAAAAGATAGATTTTTAGTAGATGTATCAAAAGAAAATTTATCACAAAAAGGCAAATAAATGAAAGTATATATATTATCAAGAAACCCAAGTTTATATTCAACAGCTAGATTAGTTGAAGCAGCACAAGAAAAGAATTGGGAGGTTAGAGTTATTGACTACTTAAAATGTACTATTGAAATAATGAAAGGTGAGTTAGTAATTAATTACCTTGGAAAAGTTTTACCAACACCTGATGCAATTATTCCAAGAATTGGAGCAAGTAGAACATTTTATGGTACGGCTATGGTTAGACACTTTGAGATGATGGATGTATTTAGTACATCAGGAAACTTAGCAATTGCTAGATCTAGAGATAAACTAAGAAGTTTACAAGTTTTATCTAAAAATGATGTAGATATGCCTAAGACTGTTTTTGCTTCAAATAAATCATCTGCAAAAGATGTTATTGCACTAAGTGGAGGAGCACCATTAGTT
>MDTG01372731.1_pt1 | contig 49683 bp, 45 predicted proteins | sample 811421 | NCBI WGS metagenome assembly MDTG01 (sample SAMN05326645, study PRJNA326480) | marine metagenome | isolation source: seawater | place: Pacific Ocean: South East | collected 2011 | reverse complement strand
GCCCATTGTCCAAGATTCCTCACTGCTGCCTCCTAAGGGAGTCTGGGCCGTGTCTCAGTCCCAGTGTGGCTGATCATCCTCTCAGACCAGCTAAGGATCGTCGGCTTGGTGCGCCATTACCACACCAACTACCTAATCCTACGCGGGCCCATCCAAAGGCGATAAATCTTTGGTCCGAAGACATTATCCGGCATTAGCAGTCATTTCTAACTGTTATTCCGGACCTAAGGGCAGGTTCCCACGCGTTACGCACCCGTTCGCCACTAAGCCCGGAGGCTTCGTTCGACTTGCATGTATGAGGCATGCCGCCAGCGTTCGTTCTGAGCCAGGATCAAACTCTCAAGTTTGTGTCACTCACCTATCAGTCACGGGGCGAAACCCCGCCAGACCGACAAGCAAGAGCTTCAAGGAGCCGATACCTGCACTGTCAAACGTAATGGATACGAATGAACATGCATCACCCTGTGGAAAACGTGGAGTTTTCCATGGGTGTGGCGTCGGCTTTAGGTTACCCGTTACTGCGACCTTGAGCTTCGCAGACGGGGCGCCGTCGCCCACATGTCCCTTCATCAAAAACCAACGATTTCAAAGAGCCGCCAAAAACAAGAGGCGGACAGTCAGTGATCCCCGACCTGATGACCGGGGGACGGCCTGTCCGACTATGTTGGCGACCGCTGGCGGCGCGTTCCCCGTGGGGCGTCTCCGCTGCGGTGAGAGGGCATATATGGGGGGCTCCGGATTCGGGCAAGCCCCTTTTTGAACTTTTCTGTCGCGTCATGCTTATCTGATTGATTTGAAACGGTAATTTCTCAAGGATTTGGCATTTTGGGCCTTGGATGCGCTCCCTGCTCACCGGCCGAAAGCACGCTTTCCCGCCCCCGCGGCACGGAATCGCCGTGAATCGGCCACCATGGCAAACGTATCTTTACCCCGTTCCCGCTAAGGCCGTCGCGACAATGGACGCATTCTCGCCCCTTCCCGCAGGTCACGAACCCCAGCGGTGCCGTGCCGACTCGTGCGAGCGAGTCGCGGTCGGCGCGTCCGCAGGTGGCGTGGCGCATGCAGACGCGCAGGCGCAGGGGGCGCGGGCATGAGCTTCGTCGACACCGTCCGCACCGCGGTCGCCTGGCGATCGGGCAGCCAGATCGTCGCGCAGATCATCACCTGGAGCGTCACGCTCATTGTCGTTCGCATTCTCGATCCGGGTGACTACGGCCTGTTCGCGATGGGCCAGGTGGTCATCACCTTCCTCTCCTTCCTCAACGGCTACGGCTTCGCGAGCGCGCTGATCCAGCGCGACACGATCGACCGGCAGCTGGTGCGCCAGACCTTCGGCATGCTCATCCTGGTCAACCTCGCGCTGGCGGCCACCCAGTTCGCGCTCGCCCCGGTGGTCGCCGACTATTACGGGCAGCCGCTGATCGAGCAGTTGCTCCACGTGCAGGTGCTACTGTTTCTTTCGGTCCCCTTCGTCGCGATCCCCGAGGTGCTGCTGATGCGCGACCTCGATTTCAAGCGACCGGCGATGGTCAACGTGATCGCGGCCTTGATCTCGGCCGGGGTGGCGCTGTCCTGCGCGCTCGCCGGGTTCGGCGTGTGGGCGCTCGTCTGGGCGCCGATCGCGCTGTTCTGGACCCGCGCCATCGGGCTGACCATCGCCGCGAACTGCCTCGACTGGCCGAGCTTCGACTTCCGGGGAAGCAGGCACCTCTTCACCTACGGCTCGTGGATGCTCGCCAGCCACTTCGGCTGGACGCTGGCGACGCAGGCCGACATCTTCCTCGCCGGCAGCCGCCTCGGCGCGCATGACGTCGGCCTCTATGCCGAAGCGATTTTCCTCGTCACCATCGTCACCGCGCGCTTCATCCCGCCCCTGAACGATGTGGCCTTCCCCAGCTTCGCCCGCCTGCAGGACGACCGCGAGAAGCTGGCGCGGGCCTTCCTCACCGCCATCCGCCTCATCATGCTGGTGGTCAGCCCGATCTTCCTCGGCATGCATGCCGCCGCCGAGCCGCTGGTGCTGACCGCTTTCGGACCCAAGTGGGGGGAGATGGCGCCCATCGTGGCCACGCTCGCGCTCGCGATGCCCGCCTTCACGGTCTACATCCTGTTCCAGCCCGCTTTCAACGCGATCGACCGGCCCGACCTGTCGGCCAAGGCAAGCGGGGTGGTCGCCGCAATCCTGATCGCGGCCTTCCTCATCGGCCTGACGAACGGGGTGACGGGGCTTGCCCGCGCGTGGGTCGTCGCCAGCCCGCTGCTGCCGCTTGCCGCGCTGGTGCTGGGCGGCCGTGCGCTGCGGATCGACGCGCGCGGACTGCTTGGCGCGATAACGCCGGGCCTGGGTGCAGCCTGTGGCATGGCACTGGCGGTGCGCGGGATTGCCGCCGCCCTGCCCGATCTTGCCCCGCCGCTGGAGCTCGCGGTGCTCGTCCCCTGCGGAGCCGTGGCCTATCTCGCGATCCTCTATGCCCTGCGGCGCGAAATGCTGGTCGAGCTGACCCGGCTGGTGATCCGGCGCGAGCCCCCGCCCGTGCCCGCCGCCTGACCCGGCCCGCGCGGAGGCGCCCATCGCGGCCTTCTGGACGCATTCGCCCCCCGTGCTATTCTCCCGTCCTGCGGAGAGGATGCACCGTGAGACAAGCCAGGATTTTCGCCGGGATTTCGATGATCGCCGCCGCGAGCGGAGCTCTCGTCGCGGCGCAGGCATCGACTCCTTCCGCGCAAACACCCCCGCCCCAGGCAGAGCCGGCCGAGGAACCTGTCGAGCGCGCGATCGACCGGGTCCACCTGCGCGACGACGGGCGCGACCGACTGACCATCCCGGTCCGCGTCGACGGCGAGGGCCCCTACCAGTTCCTGATCGACACCGGATCGCAGGGCACGATCCTCAGCGACCGGGTCGTCGCGACGCTCGGCAAGCGGCCCAGCGGGACGGTGACCGTCGTGAGCACCGCCAGCCGCGCCGAGGTCGACACGGTGCGAGTCTCCAGCCTCGAATTCGCGCGCCGCTCGGTCGACCGGATCACCGCGCCCGTCCTGCAATACGACCATCTCGGCGTCGACGGCATCCTCGGCCTCGACGCGCTGCAGGATCTGCGGGTGCTGATCGATTTCCGCGCGGGAACGATGGATGTGGAGGACGTGGCGGAGAGCCCGGATGCGGCCACGCCCGCAAATCCCTCCGGTTACGAGATCGTGGTGCGCGCGCGGCGGCTGAAGGGCCAGATGGTCATCACCGACGCGCTGATCGACGGAGTGGAGGCCGCCGTGGTCATCGATACCGGCGCGCAGTCCTCCATCGGCAATCTCGCTCTTCTGGAAAGCCTGCGCGCGCGCGAGCGCGAGATGGTCGAAGGCACGGACGTGCTCGGCAGCCGCTACCAGGGCCGGGTCGCCTATATGGAGGAAATGCTGCTCGGCCGCCTGCGCCTCGGCGAACTGGCGATCGCCTTCGTCGATGGCCCGGCCTTCGCCGAACTGGGCTACGGCGACAGGCCCGCGCTGCTGCTCGGCATCGGGAACCTGCGCCGTCTCGACCGGCTGGCGATCGACTTCCACACGAGCGAGGTGCTGTTCGACCTGCCTGCGAACCTCGAGCGCAAGGGCTCAGTGGTGCGCAAGCGGCGCGCCTCCCGATTGCAGGACGGAACCTGATCGCGCTTGTGATCGGCCACCGGGACAACCACATCGCGCGCTGCAATGGGGCCCCGTAACACCGACACCGACAGGAACGACGCCACGGAAGGCTGGCAGACGCTCAGGCGTTTCCTCCCCTACCTGTGGCCCAGGGACCGGACCGACCTGCGCCTGCGGATCGTGGCTGCGCTGGTTTTGGTGCTGCTGGCCAAGGGCGTCACCCTCGCCCTGCCCTATGCCTATCGCGCGGCGGTCGATGCCATGGCGACGCCCGCCAGCGAGGCGGCGATGGTCGCGATCGCCTTCGTCCTCGCCTACGCGGGCGGGCGCTTCGCCAGCGTCGCCTTCGACAATATCCGCAACATGGTGTTCGAGCGCGTGGGCCAGGACGCGACGCGCCAGTTCGCGGTCGACGTATTCCAGCGGCTCCACCAGCTCTCCCTGCGCTTCCACCTCTCCCGCCGCACGGGCGAGATCACCAAGACGGTCGAGCGCGGGACCAAGAGCATCGACACGATGCTCTACTTCCTGCTGTTCAACATCGCGCCGACCCTGATCGAGCTGGTTGCGGTCGCGGTGATCTTCTACCTCAATTTCGGGATCGGGCTGGTGGTCGCCACCGCCGTCACCGTAGTCGCCTACATCGTCGTCACCCAGGTCATCACCGAATGGCGCACCAAGCTGCGGCGCGAGATGAACGATCTCGACGGGCAGGCGCTCGCTCGCGCAGTCGATTCGCTGCTGAACTACGAGACGGTCAAATATTTCGGCGCCGAGGCGCGCGAGGAGGAACGTTACGCCCGGGCGGCGCGGCAGTATTCCGAAGCCGCGATCAAATCCGATTCGTCGCTCGGCCTGCTCAACATCGCGCAATCGCTCATCACCAACCTGCTGATGGCGGGCGCGATGGCCTACACCGTGTGGGGCTGGAGCCGGGGCGATCTGACCACCGGCGATCTCGTTTTCGTGAACACCTACCTGACGCAGCTTTTTCGCCCGCTCGACCTGCTCGGCTTCGTCTACCGCACGATCCGGCAGGGGCTGATCGACATGGCGGCGATGTTCCGCCTGATCGACGCCGATGTGGAGGTGGCGGATGTGCCCGGCGCGCCCGCGCTTCATATCGCGCAGCCGGGGATCACCTTCGAGAACGTCCATTTCGGCTACGAGCCGGATCGCACCATCCTCCACGGGCTCGATTTCGCAATCGCCGCCGGAGAGCGCGTCGCACTGGTCGGCCCCTCGGGGGCAGGCAAGAGCACGATCGCAAGGCTGCTGTTCCGTTTCTACGACCCCACCGCCGGGCGAATCCTGATCGACGGACAGGATATTGCGCGCGTGACACAGGAAAGCCTGCGCGCGCATATCGGCATCGTCCCGCAGGACAGCGTGCTGTTCAACGACACCATTGGCTACAATATCGGCTACGGGCGCGCCGATGCCGACGAGGCTGCGATCCGCGAAGCGGCACGCGGCGCGGCGATCCTGCCCTTCATCGAAGCGCTGCCCGAAGGCTTCGACACGCAGGTCGGCGAGCGCGGGCTGAAGCTGTCGGGCGGAGAGAAGCAGCGCGTCGCCATCGCGCGCACGCTGCTGAAAGACCCGCCCATCGTCATTCTCGACGAAGCGACCAGCGCGCTCGATTCGCGCACCGAGCAGGAAATCCTCGCTACGCTAGGCCGCGTGGCGGCGGGGCGGACCACGCTGGCCATTGCGCACCGGCTTTCGACCATCGCCGATTCGGACCGCATCCTGGTGCTGGAGAACGGGCGGCTGGCCGAACAGGGCCGCCATACGGACTTGCTCAAACGCGACGGGCTCTACGCGGAAATGTGGGCGCGCCAGCAGGCCGAGCGGCAGGACGCCGCCCGGCCCGGCTAGCCCACCGGCCTAGTCCTCGAGCCCGAAATCGACCGCCGAAAGATCCAGCCCTTCGGCCGGGATCACCTCGACATCGGGACGGATCGCCCGCAGCCCGTCGATGAACTCGGCTGCGTTGCCGACCACGATGACCGTCGCCGCGTCGGGATCGACGATCCGCGCCGCCGCCTCGCCCGCTTCTTCCGGCGTGACCTCCGCCAGACGCTCGGCATAGCGGGCCGCCTCGGCAGGCTCGAGCCCCTGCTGCATCAGCCCGGCGACGATGCCGTTGAAGCCCGAGCTGCTTTCGAGCGAACGGGCATAATTGCCGCCGAGGTAGAGCCGCCGCTTGTCGAGCAGCGCCTCGTCCAGCGGCTCGGTGCCCAGCCGCTCGAACTCGTCGAGGAATATCTGCACCACCTCGTCGGCGGTCTCGTTCTTGGTCTGCGCGCTCGCCGTCAAAACCGAATCGTCGCTCCGGTCGGCGAAGCCCGAATAGGCCCCGTAGCTGAGCGAGCGCTTGGTCCGGATTTCCTCGAACAGGCGACCGCTGGAGCCGCCGCCGAGCACGGCATTGCTCAGTTCGAGCGCATAATAGCGCTCGTCGTCGCGCGGAATCGCGCGCACTGCCGCAAGCACGGCGGCCTGCCCAGCCTCGGGCAGGTCGATCACGATGGTGCGCACCGGCTGCGCCTCGCCCGCCGGATCGGCGACCGGCGTGGGTGCCGGCGCATCGACCTGCCAGTCGCCGAACAGCTGATCCGCGAGCGCGGTTGCCTTCGCGGGTGCAATCCCGCCGCTGACGATGATCTTGGTCTCGGCCGGGTGCCACCAGCCCTGCCGGTGGGCGAGCAGATCCTCGCGGGTGATCGCGGCAAGGCTTTCCGCCGTGCCCCCCGGCTGGGAGCCGTAGGGCGCATCGCCATACATCGCGAGCGTGGCGACCTTGCCCGCCAGCGCGCCCGGATCCTTCATCTCGACCAGCAGGCCGTCGATCGCGCGCTTGCGCTCCCGGTCCAGCTCGGCCTGCGGATATTGGGCGCTCCGCACGATCGACGAGAGGATTTCACCCGCGGCCTCCATGTTGGCGACCGGCGCGGTCAGGCTGAAGAAGGTGCCATCGCGCCCGGCATTCGCGCCGAAGCTGGCCCCCAGGCTTTCGAGCCGCGCGGCAATTTCCTGCGCGCTCATGTCCGCCGTGCCCTGATCGGCCAGCTGCGCGGCAAACTGCGCCACGCCCGCCTTCTCGCGCGCATCGGTCGATGCGCCGCCGGGCACCAGCACGGTCATCGTGGCGATAGGCACGTCGCCGGTCTGCGCGGCGACCACCTCGATCCCGTTGGTGAGGGTCTGTTCGACGATGTCGGGTGCTGTCACGGCGGGCCGCTCGCCCGCGCCGGGCGGGTCTTCGCGTTCGCCTTCGGGCAGGACCGACAGGGGTTCGCCGGTCGCCTCGGGGAGAGAGCGGAAGGTCGGCATCGGCACCGGGTTGGCATAGGCCGCCGGGTCTTCCTCGCCCGCGACATAGCGCATGTCGACCCGCGCGTTGGAAGCGAGCCACTTGGCCGCCACGCGCTGGACATCCTCGGCGGTCACCGCCGCGATGGCAGCAAGGCGATCGTCCGCCGCGCGCGGATTGCCGGTCGATACCAGCGCCTCGCCCAGCTCGAACGCACGGCCCCGCGCGGTCTCCCGGCGGCGCAGCGAATCGGAGAACAGCTCGCTCTTCGCCTCGGCTAGCTCGGCCTCGGTCACGGTTCCGCTGCGCACCTTTTCGAGCTCGGCCTTGAGCAGCGCATCGACCTCGTCCGCATCGGCCTGCGGATTGGTAACCGCGAAGGTGGCGACATAGCCGCCCTCCTCACTCTCGGCGTAGAACATCGAGGAATCGACCGCCTTCCCGCTGCGCACCAGCGCATCGTAGAGGCGGCTGTTCTGGCCCCGCGCCATGATGGCGGCGAGCACGTCGAGCGCGGCGCTGTCCGCGCTGCCCGATCCCGGCCCCTTCCATAGCGACCCCGCGACCGGCAGCGGCACGTTGGGCGCGGTGGCGACGAGGCTGCGCGGCTCGGTGCGTTCGGGCTCGCGCGCGGAAATCGTCAGGTCCACCGGATCGGCGCGACGCGGAATGTCGCCGAAATATTCGTCGACCAGCGCGCGCAGCTTATCCATTTCGAAATTGCCCGCGACGATCAGCGTCGCGGTGTCGGGCCCGTAATAGGCCTGGTGGAAGGCGCGCGCATCGTCGAGCGTCGCCGAATCCAGATCCTCGATCGATCCGATGCCGGGGCGGCGCTGCGGCAGTACGTCATAGGCGTTCTCGGCAATGACGAAGCGCTGGAAGCGGCCATAGGGCGGCGCGAGCACGCGCTGGCGCAGTTCTTCCTTCACCACTTCGCGTTCGCGATCGAACACCTCCTGGTCGATCACCGGCTTGAACATGCGTTCGCGGTGGGTCCAGAGCATTGTTTCGAGATATTCGGCCGGGACGGTCTCGTAATAGTTCGTCCGGTCCGAGCCGGTAGATGCATTGCGCGTGCCGCCGACATCGGCGGTCAGCCCGTAGATCATGTTGTAGGGCATGTTCTCGGTCTTGCGGCTGAGAATATGCTCGAACAGGTGGGCAAAGCCGCTGCGTGCCTCGGGATCGTGCTTCGATCCGACCTCGTACCACAGCGAGGTGGTGACCGTGGCAGTGCCCTCGTCCTGAATCGCGATGACGCGCAATCCGTTGTCGAGCGTCCATTCGGTAAATTCGATCTCCGGCGCGGAGAGGGTAACGCCCTCCCCCTCGGTCTCCTGCGCCATCGCGGGCGTTGTGGCGAAAGCAAGCGCGGCGGCGCTGGCGGCAAGAACGGATTTCAGCATGATGGCTCCCCTGATCCCTCGAAATCTCCGCCGGGAGTGAACCAGAGGCGCCCGGCCCCTGCAAGGCTGCCCAAGGGCCTATCGACGAACGACATGCGCCGGCCTGCAAGCGACGGGCCGAGGAGAGGCCCACGACAGGGTTGTGTTGCAGCGCAGCATGAGGCACGGAGCCGCGATCAACCAAAAATCGACGGATCTCCCATGACGCCCACCACCGGCGCGCACGCGCCTGCCAGCAGAACAGCCCGATGGAAGGCCGAGTGGTTCGGCAATGTCCGCGCCGATGTGCTCGCCGGGATCGTCGTCGCGCTGGCGCTGATCCCTGAAGCGATCGGCTTCTCGATCATCGCAGGGGTCGACCCGCGCGTGGGGCTCTACGCCTCGGTCGCGATCGCGATGGTGATCGCCTTCACCGGCGGGCGTCCGGGCATGATCTCCGCCGCGACCGCCGCCGTGGCGGTGGTGGTAGTGCCCTTGGTGCGCGATCACGGGGTCGAATACCTGTTCGCCGCGACCATCCTGATGGGGATCTTCCAGGGGATCGCGGCTCTGCTCAAGCTCGACCAGCTGATGCAGTTCGTCAGCCGATCCGTCATCACGGGCTTCGTCAACGCGCTCGCGATCCTGATCTTCATGGCGCAGCTGCCCGAGCTCGATCCCACCAACGAGGGCGTCACCTGGCTGACTTACGCGATGGTCGCGGGCGGCCTGGCGATGATCTACCTCGTCCCCAAGCTTACCACCGCGATCCCGAGCCCGCTGGTCGCCATCGTGGTGCTGACCTGCCTGTCGCTCTGGCTCGACTCACCCGTCAACACCGTGTCCGACATGGGCGAGCTGCCGCAGGGCCTGCCCTATTTCGTGCTGCCCGACGTGCCGCTAACCTGGGAAACCTTCACCATCATCGCGCCCTACTCGGCCACGATGGCGGCGGTCGGCCTGCTCGAATCGCTGCTCACCGCACAAATCGTCGACGACATGACCCATACCGGCAGCGACAAGCGCCGCGAGAGCGCCGGGCAGGGTGCGGCCAACGTGGTCGCCGCGCTGTTCGGCGGGATGGGCGGTTGCGCGATGATCGGCCAGTCGGTCATCAACGTCACCTCCGGCGGACGCGGAAGGCTTTCCACCTTCACCGCAGGCCTCGCCCTGCTGATCCTGCTCGCCGTACTCGGCGGGATCGTCGGCCAGGTGCCGATGCCCGCGCTGGTCGCGATCATGATCATGGTCTCCATCGGCACGTTCAGCTGGAACTCGATTCCCAACCTGCGGGTGCACCCGTGGCAGAGCTCGGTGGTGATGTTCGTCACCGTGGCGGTGGTTGTCTACACCCACAACCTCGCCATCGGCGTGCTGGTGGGCGTGCTGCTGTCGGGCATCTTCTTCGTCCAGAAGGTGATGCACATGTTCGAGGTGGAGCGCACGAAGGAAGGCGACACCGCCACCTATACCGCGCATGGCGAGATTTTCTTCGGCAGCGTCCAGCGGTTCGAGGCGGCGCTGGGGCCGGAAAGCCTGCAGCCCGACCCCGCCGACCACGTCATCATCGACGTCAGCCGCGCGCACTTCTGGGACATTTCCGCCATCGGCGCGCTCGACAAGGTGGTCGAACGGATGCGGATGCATGGCCGCAGCGTGCAGGTCGTCGGCCTCAACGAAGCGAGCGCGGACCTGGTCGACCGCCACGGCGCGACCGACCGCACCGGCGTCGAGATCGGCCTCGCCCCGCATCCGTGAGGCGTAGCGCCGGTCAGAGGGCGGCAGGAAAGTCGCGCTCTCCGTAGAGGCGGTAGGCAAGGTATGCGAGGCCGGTGAGCGTCACGCAGGAGGCGAGGATGCCGAGCGCGATCCCGTCCCACCCGAAGGCGCCGAACACTGCCGTGCCCGCGAAGCTGCCGACCGCGCCGCCGACGAACATCATCACGATGTAGATCGTCGTCAGCCGCGTGCGCAGCTCCGGCTCGAGCGAAAGGAAGGTCATCCGCCCGGTCACGTCGATCGCCGGGCCGACGATGTTGCCCAGCAGGATCGGGATCATCAGCAGCCACAGGTTGTGGCCGAAGGGATAGAGCAACGCGATGCCCGCCGTCTGCGCTATCGCGAAGCAGACCCGCGCCTTGCGTGCCCCGATCCGGTCGGCGAGCCGCCCCCAGCGCGGCGTCGTGAACACGCTGACCGCCGCGAACCCCGCGAGGTAGCCGACCGAGTCGGTGCCATATCCCATCTCCGGCCCGGTCAGGTGGAGCGCAAGGCCCAGCCACAGCGCGATGAACTGGCCGAAGCCGATCGCCTGGATCGTGCCGGAAAGGACGATCTCGCGCCGGTCGCGCAGCAGGCCGACCAGCGACCCGAGCAGCGCCGTGTAGCGGAGTGCGCTCGCGTTCCGGTCGCGCACGCCCTTCTCCATGATCGCAGGCAGGGCCAGCGTCATCGCGATCATCAGCCCGCTCGCGATCCAGTAGACCGCTCGCCAGCCGTAGTGCTCGGCGACCACGCCTGCGCCCACGCGCGCGACCAGCATCCCGAAAATGACGCCCGCGGTCAGGAGCGCGGTGATATGGCCCAGCCTCTCCGGCCCCACCCGCTTCGATGCGTAGGCGGGGATCAGGTAGGGCGCGATGGTGAAGAAGCCGAGCAGAGTGGAGCCGATAGTGAACAGCGCGAAGCTGCCCGCCAGCGTCATCATGAGCAGCCCGACGCACTGGCCGGTGGTGAAGAGGATCGTCAGCGTGCGGTTGGAATAGCGGTCGCCCAGCGGCAGCAGCAGGAGGATACCGACCGCCAGCGCGAGCTGGTTGAGCGCGGGCACGAAGCCGATCTCGGCCGCGCCCACACCGAAATGGCGGGCAACGTCGCCGATGATCGGGTGGATGTAATAGGCATTGGCCGTCACCACCGCCGCCGCCACCGCGAGCCAGTATTCCTGCGCTGTGGTCAGGCGGGTGGGTTCGGTCATGCGCGCTCGCCTTCGCCCGCCGATCCGCCCATGTCGACCGCTAAAGGATATATTTGCTGAGGTCCGTATCCTTCGCGAGGTCGTCCAGCCGTTCGCGGACGTAGCTCGCGTCGATGGTGACAGTTTCGCCCTCGTGCTCCTCGGCCTCGAAGCTGATCTCTTCCAGCAGCCGCTCCATCACGGTCTGCAAACGCCGGGCGCCGATATTCTCGACCGCTTCGTTGACCTGCGCGGCGATCTTGGCGACCTCGCGCACGGCCTCGTCCGCGAAGTCGAGCGCCACCTTCTCGGTCCCGAGCAGGGCAGTATATTGCTGGACGAGGTTTGCGCGCGTTTCGGAGAGAATGCGCACGAAATCCTCCTCTGTCAGCGCGCGCAGCTCGACCCGGATCGGCAGGCGGCCCTGCAGTTCGGGGAGCATGTCGGACGGCTTGGAGACGTGGAACGCGCCGCTCGCGATGAACAGCACATGGTCGGTCTTCATCGGCCCGTGCTTGGTCGCCACGGTCGTGCCCTCGATCAGCGGCAGCAGGTCGCGCTGCACGCCTTCGCGGCTGACCGTGCCGCCGCGCTGGTCCGACACGGCGATCTTGTCGATCTCGTCGAGGAAGACAATCCCGTTGCTCTCCGCATTGGCGAGCGCGACGCGCGCGACATCGTCCTGGTCCATGCGCTTTTCGGCTTCCTCGTCGACGAGGCGGTCCCACGCTTCGGGCACGCGCAGCTTGCGGCGGCTGGTCGGCTTCTTGCCCATCGCCTTGCCGAACATGTCGGACAGGTCGATCATGCCGACATTGCCGCCCATGCCGGGAATATCCATCGTCGTCGCGGGCTGGTCCTGCAGTTCGACCTCGACCTCGACATCGTTCATCGCGTTCTGGACGATGCGTTCGCGGAAGCTCTGGCGCGTCGCTTCGGAGGCATTGTCGCCCACCAGCGCATCGAGCAGGCGTTCCATCGCCGCTTCGCTGGCACTTTCTCGCACGGCTTCGCGGCGGCGGTCCTTCTCCAGCCGGATCGCCTCTTCGACCAGATCGCGCGCAATCTGTTCGACATCGCGGCCGACATAGCCGACCTCGGTGAACTTGGTCGCCTCCACCTTGACGAAGGGCGCTTCGGCGAGGCGCGCGAGGCGGCGGCTGATCTCGGTCTTGCCGCAGCCGGTGGGCCCGATCATCAGGATGTTCTTGGGCGTCACCTCGTCGCGCAGATCCGGGCCGAGCCGCTGGCGGCGCCAGCGGTTGCGCAGCGCCACGGCGACCGCGCGCTTGGCTTCCTTCTGGCCGATGATGTGTTCGTCGAGCGCGGCGACGATCGCCTTGGGAGTGAGGGACTGGGTCATTTTCTTCCTTACGCTCTCTCCCCTTGAGGGGAGCGATACGGAGACTTGGCTGCGCAGCGGGCTGGTCGGAGTTGAGAGGGGCGGTCTGCGCACGCCCCCTCTCCCAACCCTCTCCCCTGAAGGGGCGAGGGCTTTAGACGGTTTCGACCGTCACCTGGTCGTTGGTGAAGACGCAGACTTCGGCCGCGACCTGCATGGCGCGGCGGGCAATCTTCTCTGGGTCGCTCTCGTAATCGGACAGTGCGCGCGCGGCGGCGAGCGCGTAATTGCCGCCCGATCCGATGGCCGCAATCCCGCCTTCGGGCTCCAGCACGTCGCCATTGCCGGTCAGCACCAGCAGCGTGTCCTGGTCGGCCACGATCATCAGTGCTTCGAGATTGCGCAGGTACTTGTCGGTGCGCCAGTCCTTCGCGAGTTCGACCGCGGCGCGCATCAGCTGGCCCGAATACTGGTCCAGCTTGCGTTCGAGCCGCTCGAAAAGGGTGAAGGCGTCGGCGGTCGCGCCCGCGAACCCGGCGACGACCTTGCCCTCGCCGATCCGGCGGACCTTCTTCGCATTGGGCTTCATCACCGTGTTGCCCATCGAAACCTGGCCGTCGCCTGCGAGCACGGTCTTGTCCCCGCGCTTGACGCCGATGATCGTGGTGCCGTGCCACTGTTGAAGGCCGTGGCTGGCCGCTGAACTGCTCATGCGGCGCGATATGGGGCGCAAGGTTTCGCTATCAAGCCGCGCGCGACCGGGCGCGGTCGGCCTGAAGCGGGCTTACCTGCCCGAACCACCCGCTCCGGCGCCGCCCGTACCCGGCGCGCCGACCGTGCCGATATTGCCGAACAGGTCTTCGAGGAAGCCGCGCTCGCGGCCCAGCGTGGGCGTCTCGTCGCCGTCGGGCCGCAGGTAGACGACCTGGTCGATCCCCGAGCGATCCGCCGCGACCACATTGCCCCCGTCGTCGAAGCGCACCGCCAGCACCGTATGGCTGCGGATGCGCGGGCGGACGAAGGGCTTGCGGCCGGTCTCGCTGGAAACATAGTACCAGGTCTCGGGCCCGAACTGGCTGGTGAAGGTCGGCCGACCGAGCGTCGCTTCCACCGATTGCCGGTTGTCGATCCCCGGCTGGACGAGGCCGGTCAGCCGCGCGTCGTTGATATAGCCGCGCGTTTCGCGGATCGACGTGCAGCCGCCCATCGAAACTGCCAGCCCCAGCAAGACGACCGGCGCCATGGCCTTCACGATCCGCATAGATTCGAAACCCTCTTCGCAAATTCACCGCGCGCCCTTTTGCGCAAGAGCGCGCACGCTATATCTTGGCGCGAGCCTTACGGCCTCGCCCGCCTGCGCGCAATGGCACCCGCGCGGGGTGCCACCGGCCCGATGCCTCGCAGATGTGGCGCGTGCGTTTGAATTGCCGCTGAATGAAGGATTCTCCGCCATGAACTTCCTCACCCGATTGCTCGGCACGCAGGCCGACCCGCGCGAGGCGTGGCGCCCGCTGTGGCACCGCCTCGTCGGCATCGCGCGCGAGGAGCACTGGTATGCTGATCGCGGCGCGGCAGACACGCTGGACGGGCGGTTCGACATGATCTCGATGCTCACCGCGCTGTTCATGCTGCGGCTGGAGAACGAGCCGGAGGGCGTCCCCGCCGCCGCCCGCCTGACCGAATTGTTCGTGGAAGACATGGACGGGCAGATGCGCGAGGCAGGGGTGGGCGATCCCACGGTGGGCAAGATGATGGGCCGGATGATGGCCACGCTCGGCGGGCGCGCGGGTTCGCTGCGCGCGGCGCTGGCGCAGGAAGACGATAGCGAGCTCGCGGGCGTCGTCCGCCGCAACATGCACCTCTCGGACGAGGAGGACGGCCCTGCCCGCATGGCCGCGGGCCTGCGCGAGCTCCACGCACGACTCGCCCGGACCGACTTCGCCATGCTGCAGCGCGGGGAGATCGCGCAGTGACCGGCGACCTGCCAGAACCTGAGTTTTCGCGCAGAATCTCGCTGCGCCAGATCGTCGGCCACCCGGTCGAGCTCGAAGCCACCGAGGCCGAGCGCGCGGCCCTCGCCCGCCGCTTCGCGATCAGTGCAGTGGAGAAGCTGACAGCACGAATCGCGCTCGACCGGCAGGGGGAGCGGATTTCGGCGGAAGGCAGGCTGGTGGCCGACATCGTCCAGCCCTGCGCCGTCTCGGGCGAGGATTTTCCGGTCCATATCGAGGAAGACATCGCCCTGCGCTTCGTGCCCGAAGGATCGATCCATCCCTCGCTCGAAGAAGGGGACGATATCGAGATCGAACTGGAAGAGGACGATCTGGACGAGATCGAATATGCCGGCGACACCTTCGATCTGGGCGAGGCCGTGGCGCAGACGCTCGCGCTCGCGATAGATCCCTACGCCGAGGGACCGAATGCCGACGCCGCGCGCGAGAAGGCGGGCATCACCAGCGATGACCAGCCCAGCGGCCCGCTGGCCGAAGCGCTGGCGGGGCTGAAGAAGGACTAGCGTCGAGCACCGATTGCCGACGGACGCCATCGCCCGTCGCGCGCATGCCGCCCCGTCAGGAGTAGACCTGCCTCAGCCTCCCGGCTCTTTTGTCGATGGTCGGGGAAGGCTTCTGGGAGGGCTTGTGGTAGCGCTTGCAGGTGCGCTTGCCCGCCCCCTTCGCGTCGTACAGCGCCCGGTCGGCGCGGATACGAAGCTCGTGCGTGCTCGTCGCATCCTCCGGCAGACAGGCAAAGCCGGCGCTCGCGCCGACCTTCACCGCCACATCCCGGGCGACTCTGATCGGCGAACCACCGATCGCCGCGACGAGCCGCTCGCCGAGTTCACGGACCTCGTCGGCGCCGCGATTGGGGACCACGGCCATGAATTCGTCGCCCCCCATCCGCGCCACTTTTCCATGCTCCCCGACGACCTGCTGAATGCGCCTTGCGACTTCGACCAGCACGGTGTCGCCCGCGCCGTGGCCATACTCGTCGTTGATCGCCTTGAACCCGTCGAGATCGAGCGAAACAATGGCCATTGTCTGCCCGCTCTTCGCAGTCATCCCGCCGAGGTGAACGTCCATCCCCTGCCGGTTGAGAATGCCGGTAAGGCTGTCGTGAAGCGCCAGGCGCAGATTTTGCTCCTCGGCAATCAGGCTCTGCGCAAGGGTGCCGTGAAAGGTCTTGATGATCTGCCACGCGGCAAAGACGAAGGGCGGCGTGAGCACCAAGATAATCGAAAGCAGTGGCTCTGAGGACAGGACCGCTCCGGCTACGAAGGGAATATCGGTCAGGATCAGCAACAGAGTGGCGAATTTCGGGGAGGCATAATTGCGCGCGCAGATGGGGCCGATCGCGGCCATGACCAGCGTGGTCGACAAGACCTGCAACACCGGATCGCCGCCGATCATGATGGTAAAGGCCACCGCGCCCTGAAGCCCGCACCACACGATCGATAGCAGGGCCGACCAGCTCACATCGACGATTGCGCCTGCCTCTTCCTTCTTCCTCCGGCGGCGCCATTCGACGATCCGCCCCACCGCGATAATCACCTCGAGGGCGAAGAATACCGCGAAGATGCCGGATGGTGAGCGAAAATTGGCCGTAGTCAGCACGATCAGGGAGCAGATTGCGCCCATCAGGACGGCCCCCGGCGAATTGAGAAGCTGGCCGTAAAGGCGGCTCTGGATATCGGGACCCACATCGAGGCCGCTTCGGAAGATGCGGCCTATGCCAAGTCGCTCGGCCAGGGCGATCGTGTAGGTCGGAGTATTGCCTGACATGTCCGCATTATGGGCCAGGGTGGTTAATGAAGCGTGGCCTCGCCTCAGGAGGCTGGGGCCGAGTGCTGTCGCGGGGGTTAGCACACGCACCGCAGGCCCCTCTGTCAGGCCCCCGCGCGGATGCTGCGCCGGAGGGCAAGCTTGCGCCCCGGGACCTGTCTAGCGGCCCGTGGGCGAACAGGCCTGCGCCCCCCGACCGCGGCCCCGGGGCCGGTCACGCCTTTTCGTGGCCACTGGCGTGCTCCACGATCATCAGCACCAGCCCGGCGAAAACCAGGCCGAACCCGGCGAGATGCACCCAGCGGAAGGCCTCGCCCAGCAGCACGTAAGACAGGACCAGCGCGGTGATCGGCATGATCGCCATGGCCCCGGCGGTCAGCGCGCCGGGCGCCTTGCGAACGCCGGTGTACCACACCACCGGCGCAATGCCTCCGGTCGCCACACCCCAGAAGGCCAGCGCGCCGAGGCCGAAGACGGTCGCCTCGCCGAACTCGAACGGGCGGGGATCGAACAGCAAGGCGAGCGCGACGAACAACGGAATCGCCAGCAGCGATGCCGCCAGCGTCGCTTCGAGCGAAGTGATTCCGTCCGAAAGCTTGCGCGAGAGCAGCGTATAGGCTGCCTCGGTGCAGACCGCCGCACCGACCAGTGCCGCGCCCAGCAGCAGGGCATCGCCGCCCTCGCCCTCGCCTCCGCGAAACAGGTTGATGATGACGATGCCCGCAACGCCCAGGCCGAGCGCGCCTGCCTTGCGCCAGTTCATCGCGGCGCCAAAGAACACGACGGCTGCGGTCGCGGTGACGGCGGGCGTGGCGCTCATGATGGTCGACCCGATCACCCCGGTCGTCAGCCGCATTCCGAAGAGCATCGTGGCCGTGAAGCCGACCATGCCGAAGGCGGAGATCGCCGCGATCACTCGCCAGTCGGACCGCTGGACCTTCGCAAAGCGATCGGTCGCGAACCACACGAAGGGGGCCAGCAAGATGCTCGCAATCGCCATCCGCAGGCAGGAAGCGGTGAAGATCGAGAAATGCTCGCCGACGATCTTGCTCAGCGGTGTCGACGTACCGAACAGGCCCATGCCGATGAGCAATTGTGCGACGGTGAGCGGGGAGGAAGATGTCTGCCGGGACGCCATGACGATACCCGCCCGACCATCGGGCGGGGCGGAAGGTTCCGAACTTGCTGGCCGCACCTACGCGGTCGGCGCGCGTACGACCGCCCGATTTCGCGCTGTCCTACACGCGTGGCGGCATGCATGCTCGCCCCGCTCTTTGATAATGTTTGCGCCTGCCCGAATCGCCTGCTTCCGCCCCGGTGGTTTTTGCCCCTTGGACACTGTGTCAGGTGTGTCAGGAACTGGCTGGAAGAGCAGGCCCGATCAGAAGGGCCTAATCCTCAGAACGGCCTAATCCTCAGAACGGAATGTCGTCTTCCAGATCGTCGTAGTTGGCCCCGCCGCCACCCGGGCCGCCGCCGGAGCCGCCACCACCCTGGTTCCAGCCGCCGCCCTGGTCGCCGCCGCCACCCGAGCCGCCGCCCTGGTTCCAGTTGTTGCCTCCACCGCGCTGGCCGCCACCGCCGCCCCCCTGGGCGCCGTCGAGCATGGTCAGCGTGCCGTCGAACCCGCGCAGCACGACCTCGGTCGTGTAGCGATCCTGCCCGTTCTGGTCCTGCCACTTGCGGGTCTGCAGCTTGCCTTCGATGTAGACCTTGCTGCCCTTCTTGAGGAACCGCTCGACCACGGAAACCAGCCCTTCGGAGAAGATCGCGACATTGTGCCACTCGGTCCGCTCCTGCCGCTCGCCGGTGTTGCGGTCCTTCCACGTCTCGCTGGTCGCGATGCGCAGGTTGGCCACCTTTCCGCCGTTCTGGAAGCTGCGGATTTCGGGGTCCGCGCCGAGGTTGCCGATCAGCATGACCTTGTTGAGGCTGCCCGCCATGATTCGTGTCCCTTCGTATCTGTCGGGACGGGCCTAACCGACGGTGCGAGTCGCTTCCAGAGCTGTCGTCGAGTTTCCACCGGAGCGGACGCGGTTTGCGCTACAGGCCGAGCGCCACCGCGCTCCAGTAGGTAATCCCGGCGAAGATGTAGGCCAGTGCGAACAGGTAGCCGACCATGAACAGCGGCCATTTCCACCCGTTGGTCTCTCGCCGGGCGACCGCGATGGTGGAAAGGCACTGCGGCGCGAACACGAACCAGGCGAGGAAGGCGAGCGCGGTCGGCAGGCTCCAGCGTTGCGAGAGCGTGCTGGCGAGGCCTTCCGCCTCCTCCTCCTCGTCCTCTGCATCGATGGCATAGGTCGTCGCGAGCGAGGCGACCGCCACCTCGCGCGCGGCCATCGCGGGGATCAGCGCCAGGCTGATCTCGCGGTTGAAGCCGATCGGCTCGAGCACGACGTTGAGCCCGCCCGCGATCTGCCCCGCGAAGGAGGCATCGACCTGGCTCTCGCCCGGCTCGGCCTGCGGGAAGCTCAAGAGCACCCACAGGATCACCGTGGCGGAGAAGATGATCGTGCCCGCGCGGCGCAGGAACACCCATGCGCGTTGCCACAAGCCGATCGCGATGTCGCCAACGCTCGGCAGCTGGTAGCGCGGCAGTTCCATGATGAAGCCGGTCGCCCCGCCCCTGGTCAGCGTGCCGCGCAGCACCAGCGCGACGATCAGCGCGCCGAGGATCCCTGCGATGTAGAGGGCGAAGAGGACAAGGCCCTGAAGGCCGATCCCCCAGCCCACATCGCGCGCGGGGATAAAGGCCGCGATGATGACCGCATAGACCGGCAGGCGCGCCGAACAGGTCATCAGCGGGGCGATCAGGATCGTGGTCAGCCGGTCCTTCGGGTCGGCGATGGAGCGGGTCGCCATGATGCCGGGGATCGCGCAGGCAAAGCTGGAGAGCAGCGGGATGAAGCTGCGGCCCGACAGGCCGACGCCCGCCATCAGCCGGTCCATCAGGAAGGCGGCGCGGGCCATGTAGCCGGTCGCCTCCATGATCAGGATGAACAGGAACAGGATGACGATCTGCGGCAGGAACACCACCACCGAGCCGACGCCGGCGATGATCCCCTCGGTAAGCAGGTCGCGCAGGAAGCTTTCGGGCAGCGCCCCTTCCACCCATGCGCCGAGCGCGCCCGCCCCGCCATCGAGCGCGTCGGTCAGCGGTGCGGCCCAGGCGAACACGGCCTGGAAGATGACGAACAGCAGCACGAGGAGGATCAGCGGGCCGACCCACGGGTTGAGCAGTACATTGTCCAGCCGATCGCCCATGCGACGCGCCTTGGATGTCTGATACACCGTGGCCTTCGCAATGGTGCGCGCCTCGAGCCGGCGTTCGGTCGCGTCCATGTGCGGGCGGTCGGCAATCGTGCCCACCTGCGCGCGGGCGACGGCGATGGCGGCCTTCAGCTCTTCCAGCCCGCGACGACGCACCGCGACGGTCTCGATCACCGGCACGCCGAGCGCCTGCGACAAGACCTCGCTATCCAGCTTCAACCCGTCGCGCTCGGCCATGTCGATCATGTTGAGCGCGACGATGGTCGGCTTGCCCAGCGCCAGCACTTCCTGCGCGAAGACCAGATGCTGTTCGAGATTGCCCGCATCGAGCACCAGCACCAGCACATCCGGCTCCGCCTCGCCCGGAAACTCGCCCTGCACCACCTGCCGGGTCACTTCCTCGTCCGGACTGGAAGCATCGAAGGCGTAGGCGCCGGGCAGGTCGATTACCTCGGCCTGCGTGGCGTCGGGCAGCGCGAGCACGCCCGCGACCCGTTCTACGGTAACGCCGGGATAGTTGGCGATCTTCTGCCGCGCGCCGGTCAGCTTGTTGAACAGCGCGCTCTTGCCGCAATTGGGGTTGCCGAGCAGCGCGACCCGGAAATTCTCGCTCATGATCCGCGCCCCTCAGCCCGCTTCGAGCGAAATGGCGGAGGCCTGGCTCTTGCGCAGGGCGATCGTCATCCGGCCGATCGAGACCGCGACCGGGTCGCGCCCGCCGAACACGCCGTGATGCGCCATGCGCACCTCCACGCCGGTATCGAAGCCGAGCGCGCGCATCCGCTTGGCATCGGCGGGCGGCAGGGCGTTCCAGTCAATCGCGGCGATACGGGCGTTGCAGCCGGGCTTCAGGCTCTCGAGCGTCATGGCGGCGCTTCTGGCAAAGCGCGCACCCAAATGCAACTGATTATCAATAATCGTAGGGTGCTATCGCGCCGGATAACGCAAGCGGCCCAGCAGGCGAACCGGGCTGAACCTTTCGCGCGTGGTCCCGTCCTTGCCGGCGCCGGTCAGTTGCGCCTTGGCCTTCTCGAACTGCATGACATTCTCGATCCGCCGGTCGAGGAAGGCCTTCGTCTCCGCCTTGCCCTCGCTCTGGTCGTCGAGCCATACAAGCATGGTGGAGGCATAGACCGAAGCCAGGATCGCGCGCTTGGTATAGTGGTTATAGTCGGTCGAGGTGTCACCCGCGAGACGCCACATCAGGTCTGCGCTGCGCCACCCGCTGCGCATCGCGCGCCCGGCATTGCGCGGCAGCGCGCTAACCGCGAGCGCCTGGCGCAGGGCTTCCTCCTGCCCGGCAATCGCATCCAGCCGGTAGAGCACCAGATCGCGGATCTTCTCGCGGATCTTGCGGCCCGCCAGCGCTTCGGGCGGCAGATCGCGCGCCATCGCCGCATCGACCGATTCGACCCATGCGACGATCATGGCCATCGCGGAGGTCTGGTATCCGTCGGCCTTGAAGGCGAGCCGGGCCAGCGCCGAATCGACGCCTTCCATTTCGGCCGCGGCATCCAGCGCGGTTTCCGACCAGCCGTCGAAAATGGCCGAATCGGCAATGGCAGGGGCGAGCGCGATGCGCAGTTCGTCGAGCGTGAGGTCGGCAGCGTTGTCGATCATGGTCGTCAGAAGCTCGGCCCATAGTCCTGCGCGGCGGCATCCTCGCGCGCATCGTCGGCGGCGTCAAATTCCTCGCTCAGGCGCCGCTCGTCGATCAGGGCCACATAGTCGCGTGCCGAACGGCCCGAATTGTCGGTCCAGTCAGGGTTCGCACCATTCGCCAACAGGATGCGCACCAGCGGCACGTCGCGCTTGTGGACCGCGAAGATCAGCGGGGTCTCCCCGGTGCTGGAAACGGGATCGACCCGCGCGCCGGCCTCCAGCAGGGCGGTAACCCCTTCGATATGGCCGAGCCGTGCGGAGATCATCAGCGGCGTCACACCGTCCTTGTCGGCGATGTTGGGATTGGCACCGTGCTTGGCGAGGAACCTGATCCAGGTCGTATCACGCCGCGCCGCGACGATGTGCATCGCGGTTTCGCCGGTCGTCGCATCGCGCGTGTTGATCAGCGTGCTGGAGCTGGGTTCGCGAATGACAGCGGTCACCTCGTTACCGTCGCGATCGCGCACGGCTTCGAGGAACTTGTACCCTGCGGAATAGAGACCGCTCTGCGCAAGGGCGGTTCCCCCCAGTGCAACAAGCGACAGCACGGCCACGCGGGCCCAATTGCGGATAATCGGCGGCGACACCTTAAACACTCCTGTCAAAGCCCCTAGATTTCGTGCACGGAGCCTTTTCCGACACGCAGTTAGCAGACGCTGAACCCGATTGCCATGCGCGCCCTTATCTCTGCCTTCGCCATTTTTGCACCGCTTTCGCTGGCGCTAACCGCATGCTCCGGCGACCCCGGAAGCGCGCCTCCGCCCCCGCTGGAAGGCGCGGCGATCGGCGGCGAGTTCACCCTGACCGGGGAGGACGGCGAGCCGGTCTCGTGGAGCGATTTCGACGGGCAGTACCGCACGATCTATTTCGGCTACACCTTCTGCCCCGACGTGTGCCCGGTCGATACGCAGCGCGCCATGGCCGGGATCAAGCGCTTCGAGGAAGCCTCGCCCGAACGCGCGGCGAAGGTCCAGCCGCTGTTCGTCAGCGTCGATCCGCAACGCGACACGCCCGAAGTGCTCGCCGAGTTCACCGACGCCTTCCATCCCCGGCTGATCGGGATGACCGGCAGCAAGGAGCAGATCGATTCGGTGGTCGGGGATTTCGCGGCCTATTACCGGATCGGCGAGGCGGCCGAAGGCGGCGGCTATCTGGTCGACCATACCAACATCACCTACCTGTTCGGCCCCGAAGGCAATCCGATCGCGATTCTCCCGACCGACGAGGGGCCCGAAGCGGTGGCCGCGGAACTCGACAAATGGGTACGCTGAGGGACCGCTTCTGGGAGCGTCCGCTGGCCGAACTGAACCAGGCCGAATGGGAAGCGCTGTGCGACGGCTGCGGGCGGTGCTGTCTGCACAAGCTCGAGGATGAGGATACCGGCGAACTCGCCGAGACCAACGTGGCCTGCCGCCTGCTCGATTGCGCGACCGCGCGCTGCCGCGACTATGCCAACCGCAAGACCTTCGTGCCCGACTGCCTGCGGCTGACCCCGTCGCTGGTCGACAAGCTGCCCTGGCTACCCGAGACCTGCGCCTATCGCCGCCGCGCGGAAGGACGCCGCCTGCCCCGCTGGCACTACCTGCTCACCGGATCGCGCGAGGACGTGCATCGGGTGGGCGCGGGCGCTGCGGGACGTGTGGTGTCGGAGACCGAGGCGGGCCCGCTCGAACACCATATCGTCGACTGGGGCGATTGATGGTCGACTGGCTGCGGACCCGGGCCGAGCCGGTGGTGGCGCTGGGCGACGGCGAGCTTCCCCTGGTCGTCCGCCGCCATCCGCGCGCCAGGCGCATGACCCTGCGGCTGGGGGACGATGGCGAGAGCGTGACGGTCACGCTGCCGCGCTGGGGCACGACGCGCGAAGCGCTGCGATTTGCCCAAAGTCGCGCCGAGTGGCTGGAAGCGCAGCGGGCAAAGCGGCCCGCCCGGGTCGAGCCTGCGCCCGGTGGGGTTCTCACCTTCCGCGGGCGGGAGCTGACGATCGACTGGCGCGAGGATCGCGCGCGGCGGGTGTCTCTCGGCGACGGCGCGGTCACGCTCGGCGGCCCGCGCGACAGCCTCGCCCCTCGCCTCAAGCGCTGGCTCCAGGGCGAGGCACGCGCGCTGTTCGCCGAGGACTTGAGCTTCTACGCCGCGCGCGCCGGGCTGGAAGTGCCCGATTTCGCGCTCAGCAGTGCGCGGCGGCGCTGGGGCAGCTGTTCGTCCTCCGGCACGGTGCGGCTCAACTGGCGGCTGGTTCAGGCCCCCGACGCCGTGCGCCGCTCGGTCGTCGCGCACGAGACCGCGCACCGCGTGCATTTCGACCATTCCCCGCGCTTCCACGCGCTGCTGGCCGAGCTGTTCGAGGATGATCTGGGGCAGGCCGAGGCATGGCTCAAGGCGAACGGCCCGCGGCTTTTCAGCGCCTTTGGCTGAGAGGGGGGCTGAGCCACGCCCGACATCCGCACTGGCGAGGTCGAGCCGGGCCGCTTATATGCCGTACAATGCGCATCAGCCCCAAATACGATGTCGCCGGTGGCATCGGCGACTTCTGGACCGAGTTCAGGCGCCCCCAGCCCTATCGCTGGCCGATCCTGATCGCCTCCTGCGCCTTCCCCGCGTTCTTCCTGTATTACTTCGCGCAGGAGCGCGTCTACGCGCCGCCCGCGACGCCGGACATCGTCTATATCACTACCTTCGCGCCCGACCGGACCGACGAGGAGATCATCGCCTCCAACATCGCCAACCAGGAACGCAAGGAAGCGCGCCAGCGGCTGGAGGAGGCGCGGATCGAGAAGCGGCGCGAGATGTACCGCGCGCTGGGGCAGGCGACCGGGATCGACACCGACAAGATGGAAGCCGAGATCGCCGAGGAGCGCGCCCGCGAGGAAGCGGCCATCGAAGCGCGGATCGAAGAGGCGACGGGCGGATCGGTTGACGACTCCGACGCCGAGTGATGCGCACTGGCTGGCGGCGGCGGCGCGGCTGGCACTGCGCGCCAGGCCTGCCAGCAATCCCAACCCGGCGGTCGGCTGCCTGATCGTGAAGGAGGGCCGCGTCGTGGGGCGTGGCTGGACGCAACCCGGCGGGCGTCCCCATGCCGAGGCCATGGCGCTCGACGTGGCGGGCGATGCGGCGCACGGCGCCGATGTGTTCGTGACGCTGGAGCCCTGCGCACACCAGTCCGAACGTGGCCCGGCCTGTGCCGACCGGCTGGTCTCGGCGAAACCGGCGCGCGTGATCGTCGGCGTCGGCGATCCCGATCCGCGCACCGCGGGCCAGGGCATCGAACGGCTGCGCGCTGCGGGCATCGAGACGAGACTGCTCGATTGCGCAGCAAGCAGGGCGAGCCTCGCCGGATATCTCACCCGCGCGCGCCTCGGCCGTCCGCATGTCACGCTCAAGCTCGCCATGTCGCTCGACGGGTGCATCGCGATGGGCGATGGGCGCAGCCAGTGGATCACCGGCGAGGCGGCGCGCGCGCATGTTCATTCGCGCCGCGCGCTGGCCGACGCGATCCTCGTCGGCGGCGGCACCTGGCGCAGCGATGCGCCCCGCCTCGATGTGCGCCTGCCCGGCCTGGAGCACCACAGCCCGGCGCGCTGGGTGTTGACCTCGCAGCCGGTCGAAGGCGCGCAGACTGTCGCCGCACCCCCAGATATCGCCTCCATCCCCGCGCAATACCTCTATGTCGAAGGCGGCGCGCAGACCGCCGCGAGCTTCCTCGCCAAAGACCTCGTGGACCGGCTGGAGGTCTACCGCGCGCCGATCCTCATCGGTGGCGGCCTGCCTGCCCTCCCCGATTTCGGGCTTGCCGAGCTTGCGCATGCCCATGATCGCTGGCAGCCGGTCGAACATCGCATGCTCGGCCCCGACAGCTTCGAGGCTTTTGTGCGGACCCGCGAAGGAGGCTGAATGTTCACTGGCATCGTCACCGCCATCGGTACCATCACCGAAGTCGAGCAGCGCGGCGACCTGCGCGCGACGATTCGCTGCCCGTTCGATCCCGCGGGCATCGCCATCGGCGCGTCCATCGCATGCTCGGGCGTATGTCTGACAGTCGTGGAGCGCGGCGGGACGGCGGGCGATGCGTGGTTCGCGGTCGACATTTCCGCCGAGACTGTGTCGCGCTCCGCCCCCGGCCGGTGGGCGGAAGGGCAGCGCCTCAACCTCGAACGGGCGCTCAAGCTGGGCGACGAGCTGGGCGGACACATTGTCACCGGCCATGTCGACGCGGTGGGCGAAGTGGCGGAGGCACGCAGCGTCGATGGCTCCATCCATCTGGAAATCCGCGCCCCGCAAGCGCTCGCCGCCTATATCGCCCCGAAGGGCTCGATCACGGTGGACGGCGTCTCGCTGACGGTCAACGCGGTGGAAGACGAGACGGACGGGTCGGCGCGCTTTGCGCTCAACATCATCCCCCATACCGGCGAGGTGACCACGCTCGGCACGCTGAAGACGGGCGTCAAGGTCAATCTCGAGATCGACGTCCTTGCGCGTTACCTCAAGCGCATGCAGGCGCTGGCGAAGTAGCTGCGGAGGGGGGCGACGATGACCTATGGCATCCTGCTCGTGCTGGCGCTGTTCATGCGCTTCGGGCCGGACATCCCTTTCCGGCGGATGCTGAACGATCATCTCGTCGCCCGGCCGGTCGCCTTCCTGCTCTCGCACGAACGCCACCAGTACATCTTCATGGTTGTAGCGCCCGCGCTGCTGTTGCTCGGCGGCGAACTCGTCCTGCTGTTCGGGCCCGAACTGATCCTCGCCTATGCGGCGGATATGGCGCTCTATATCGACCTCGTGCTTGTCGCCGCGGCATCGGCTTCGTGGAGACGGACGCGCGCCATGATCGGCCATCTGCGGCACGGCTTCGGGCGAAACCGCGCGGCGCTTCGCAAGCGGACCGGCGCCACGCCGCGCTCGCGGCGCACGCAGCGGAATGCGCCCAAAGTCACCGCCGCCAACGACGACGATGGCGACGGGGCGGATGCCGGTTTCGTCACGGCCAGGCAACCGCGCGCGATGGCGGCCTGACACACCTGACACAGTGTCTTGGGGGAGAAATCCTCGCCCCCGTAACTGGGAGGACTCGGCAGGCTATCGACGGTGCGAAAGAGCGGCCCGGAGTCTAGCCGTCCACCTCGCTGTAGGACAGCACACTAGCGTTTCGCCGGTCGGTTCGCGCGGCGTGCGCCGGGCGTCGCTCAATCGGATTCGGGCGGAGCTTCGGCCCGGCTGCCACAGATTGCGATCCGCCTCGTCGCCTGCGCAAAATTTCTAAGAATATCAATTTCTTCGGGAGTGAGCGTGCCCTGGGTATCGGTGTTTATTCGCTTCATTCACCGGCAAGCGACCAGAGGGATTTGCGTTCCCGCCAGGGCACACGCCACCCAAGGAAATACGTCGAATTTATTTTTTCGAGTCGTGTGCCGGGGGAGACCCAGCAGAGCCCCCGTGCGCACCCGCATCAGGCGAGCGGCCCCGCCGCAAAATCGGCCCGGGTGATCTCGTATACCAGATGCGGAACAACCCGGCCCAAAACCTCGGTCTCGACGATCCGCTCCGTCAGCCTGCCGCCGATCTTGGCCATCGCCTTGCGCGAACGCAGGTTCTCCTCGGCAACAAGAAACTCGACCGTGCCGACAAAGCGCAGGGCATGCGCCAGCATCAGGCGCTTCATCTCCCGATTGACCGCCCCGCCCCAATATGCGCGCCCCAGCATGGTCGACCCGATCTCGACAGCGCCGCCCCCTTCGCGGCGCAGGTTGCTGTAGCTCGACATGCCGATAACCCGGCCCTCGTCCGAGTGCTCCACTGCCAGCGTCCAGCCCTCGGCCAGCTTGCCGTCGAACAGAGGACGGAAAATCTCCTCGCGATGGCGTTCGCGGATCGGATGCTGCTCCCACACCAGCGGGTCGCGGGCGCAGGCCCACAGATCGTCCCAGTCGCCCGCCTCCAACGGGCGAAGCCGCACCGTCTGGCCTTCGAGGGTCGGCTGCGGGTCGAAATCAGCCTGCGGCATCGCCGATTCCGGCTGCGAACATGTCGAGTGTCAGCATCGCGCACGGCCCTTTGCGTTGTTCCGGGTGCGCCCACCCACCTGGACGCTGCCCGCATCCTCGGGTGCAAGCTACGGGTGGGTTGGCGCGGATCGGCAGAAATGTCCATCCGAGGGTCACCGATGGATGGAAATCGACCGCCGGACTCGCCTCTTGGTCGACCGATCGGAGACTCTTTTCGATGAACGGCGAAATGTCAGGTTGATCGCCGGCGACAGCATGTCATTCTTCGAGAGATGGGGGGAAGAAGGGCAATGCAGCGAATTCACGCGAAGAGGACCATCGCGGCCCGCAAGGCACCGCTGGTGGCGATCTCGCTTCTTCTCGCGCTGGGAGGCTGCGCCTCCTTCGCCGATGCGCCGCCGTCGGTGGCCGAAGCGCAGCCGGTTCCCGAGCGCTGGGCTATCGCCGATCCCGCGGGCCCCGAAATCGAATTGCAGACCTACTGGCGGCTGCTGGGCGATCCGCTGATCGACGAATTCGTCGACCGCGCGCGGTCGGACAATCTCGATCTGGCGCAGGCGGTCACCCGGCTGCGCGGCGCGCAGGCCCGTCTTCGCGAAACCCGCGCGGGTCGCCTGCCGAGTGCAAGCGCCAATGCCGGTGTCGGCCGCGACGTAGGCGACCTGTCGCAGGACGAATTCCAGTTCGTGCTGGGCGGCGATGTCGCGTGGGAGGCGGACCTGTTCGGGCGCATCTCCGGGTCGGTCGACGCCTCGGAGGCGGACCTGCGCGCCGCAGGCTACTCGCTCGCCGATCTGGAGCGGGTGATTATCGCCTCGGTTGCGACGCAGACCATCACCGCGCGTTCGCTCGCGCGGCAGCTCGCGATTTCGCGCGATACGCTCGCCAATCAGGACGACAATCTCCAGATCGCGCGCTGGCGCAACCAGGCGGGACTGGTCTCCAGCCTCGATGTCGAGCAGGCGCGCACCCAACGCGCGCAGACCGCGGCCACGATCCCGCAGCTCGAAAGCAATCTTGTCGCGACCGCCAATGCGATCTCGACACTGATCGGGGAGCCTCCCGGCGCCGTCTATGCCGCGCTGATCGCCGAGCCGCGCGCCGTACCCGTCCCGCCGCGATCGGTCGGCCTGTCCGCTCCTGCCGACATGCTCCGCCGCCGCCCCGACGTGAGCCTGGCCGAAGCGCAGCTGGCGGCCGATCTCGCCCGGGTGGGCGTGGCGCGCGCGCAGCTCTACCCGCTGTTGCGGCTGACCGGGTCGGTCGGCAGCTCCTCCTTCGGGATCGACAATCTGTTCGACGTCATCACCGGCAACGTCTTTGCCGGACTGACCCAGGTTCTGTTCGACGGCGGGCGCACGCGCGCGCAGATCGCCGGAGCGCAGGCCATCGCGGATGGATCGCTCGCGGCATGGCGGCAGAGCATTCTCGCCGCGCTCGAAGACGTCGAAACCGCAGCGGTCGATCTGGAGGCGAGCGACCGGCGTGTGGCCGCCTTTGTCGAGGCGAGCGACGGTGCACGCAACGCCGCCATCCTCGCGCGCAGCCAGTACGAAGCGGGCCTGATCGATTTTCAGCGGCTGCTGACGGTCGAGAGCCAATTGCTGAGCGCGCGTACCGCCGAAGTGTCGGCCGAAGCATCGCGGGCCACCGCCTACGTCAACCTCGCACGTGCGCTGGGCGGAGGCTGGCGCTCGCCGCAAGCCATCCAGGCGGACATCGCAACAGGATCCGAACAGCCATGAACGCACCCGACACGACCTCCCCGCAAGCCGGGCCCGAAAACGTCGACGAGTTTCTCGGCGAGAAGCCGCGCCCGCGCTGGCGCCGCTGGATGAAGTTCTGGCTGCCCGCCGTCATCGTGCTGGCGCTGGTCCTGCTGATATCGACCTGTTCGGGCGGCGGCGAGGGGCCGAGCTACATCACCGAGGAAGTGGAGCGCGGATCGCTCGATCTGACGGTGACGGCAACCGGCAGCCTGCGCCCGACCAATCAGGTGACGGTCGGCTCCGAAGTCAACGGCCCGGTCGAGCGGGTGCTCGTCGACGTCAACGACCGCGTGACGCGCGGGCAGGTGATCGCGGTCATCAATACCGAGATCATCGACCAGCAGATCGCGCAGTCGCGCGCCAATCTCAACGCTGCCCGCGCCAGCCTGACGCAGGCGCGCGCCACGCTCGATGTCGACACCGCGCAGCTCGCCCGGCTGGAGGAGGTCCGGCGCCTGTCCGATGGCCGCGTGCCTTCGCAGGTCGAACTGGAGCAGGCGCAGGCGGCGGTCTCGCGCGACCGCGCGGCGGTCGCCTCCGCGCGCGCCAATATCGAGGCGGCGCAGGCCAGTCTGCAGGCGAACCTCACCACCCGCAGCCGCGCAGTGATCCGCGCGCCGGTAACCGGCGTGGTGCTCGCCCGCCAGATCGAGCCGGGGCAGACGGTCGTCGCGAGCTTCAACACGGTGACGCTGTTCGTCATCGCCGAGGATCTGTCCGCGATGCAGCTGCGGGTCTCGATCGACGAGGCCGACGTGGGCGCGGTCGAAGCGGGCCAGCGCGCCAGCTTCACCGTCGATGCCTATCCGGGCCGCCGTTTCCCCGCGCGGGTCGAGCGGGTCGATCTCGCCTCGGGCAATACGGTCGAGAACCAGGCCGCCGCAGCGGGCGGCAATTCGGTGGTCAGCTACGAAGCGCGCCTCGCGGTCGACAACCCCGAGGGGCTGTTGCGCCCGGGGATGACCGCGACCGCCACGATCTCCACTCAATCGACCGGACAGGTCCTGCTGGTGCCCAACGCGGCGCTGCGCTTCCGCCCCGATGCGCAGGAGCAGGCGGGCGGCGGCGTCTTCAATCCGCAGATCGGGCTGGAAGAGCAGGAGCAGCAGTCGGGCATCGGCGTCGGCAGCCGCCAGCAGGTGCAGGTGCTGCAGGAAGACGGCAGCCTGCGCGCGATCGAGGTGGTGACCGGCCAGAGCGACGGCCGCCGCACCGCGGTACGCTCGGCCGATCTCAAGCCGGGCATGAAGGTCGTCACCGGGCTGCGGGCCCAGGGGACATGAGCGCGCGCATGAGCGAACCGCCGCTCATCGAACTGGAAGGCATCACCAAGGTCTTCGGCACCGGGAGCGCGGCGTTCCAGGCGCTCAAGGGCGTCGACCTGACGATCGACCGCGGGCAGTTCGTGGCGATCATGGGGCCGTCCGGCTCGGGCAAGTCGACCACGATGAACATCCTCGGCTGCCTCGACGTGCCGACGTCGGGCATCTTCCGCTTCAAGGGCGTCGAGGTCCAGAAGCTCGACCGCGACCAGCGCAGCCTGCTGCGCCGCAAATATCTCGGCTTCGTGTTCCAGGGCTTCAACCTGCTGGCGCGGACCACCGCGCTCGAAAACGTGGAACTGCCGCTGCTCTATCGCGGGGAGAAGAAATCCGTGCGGCAGGAGGCGGCCATGCGCAGCCTCGATGCAGTCGGCCTCGCGCCCTGGGCGGACCACACCCCGGCGGAGCTTTCGGGCGGGCAGCAGCAGCGCGTCGCCATCGCGCGCGCGCTCGTGACCGACCCCGCCGTGCTGCTGGCGGACGAGCCGACCGGCAACCTCGACACCGAACGTTCGATCGAGATCATGGAGCTGCTGCGCAAGCTCAATGCCGAGGGGATCACCGTGCTGATGGTGACCCACGAGGAAGAAATGGCCGCCTTCGCCAAGACCATCGTCCATTTCCGCGACGGGCTGGTCGAGAAGATCGAACGCGGCGCGCGCAGCGTGGAGGTGCCCGCCTGATGCTGGGCGCCACCTTCCTGCTCGCACTGCGCGAAATCCGGCGGCACATCCTGCGCTCGATCCTGACGACGCTGGGCATCATCATCGGTGTCGCCGCGGTCGTGACCATGGTGACGCTGGGCAATGGCGTGACCGCGAGCGTGCAGGACGAGATTTCCTCGCTTGGCGCAAGCAACTTCATCGTCTTCCCCGTGCGGACCGACCGCGGATCGATGCGCCCGTTCGACCAGGACGATGTCGACGCGGTGGAACAGCAGATCGCGGGCGTCACGGTCGCGGCGGGCAATGTCGCGGCGAGCGCCACCGCCTTCCACAACGGGCAGGACTGGGACACGCGCGTCACCGGCGCCAACACCGCCTTCCTGCAGGCGCAGTCGATCGAGGTGGCGGAGGGTCGCCCGTTCAGCCGGGACGAGGAGATCGCGGGCAAGAACGTCTGCCTGCTGGGCCTGAAAGTGCGCGAGGAGATTTTCCTGCCCGATGTCTCCCCGGTGGGCGAGCAGATGCGGCTGGGCGAGGTCTCCTGCACGGTCATCGGCGTGCTCGAGGAGCGCGGCCAGGGCGGCAATGGCGCCGATGACGACGATTCGGTGTTCATGCCGCTGAAGACCGTCCAGCGCCGTTTTCGCGGCAGCGACGATCTCGACTTCTTCGTCCTCAAATACGATGCCGCCTATGAATCCTCCGCGATCCAGGACTCGCTGGTCGAACTCCTGCGCGAGCGGCGGCTGTTGCAGGATGCCGAGGCCAACGATTTCAACGTGATCGATACTGCGCAGGTCAACGATGCGCTCGGCTCGGTCACCGGCGCGCTGACCGCGATGGTGGCGGTGATCGCATCGATCAGCCTGCTGGTCGGCGGGATCGGAATCATGAACATCATGCTCGTCTCGGTGACGGAGCGCACGCGCGAGATCGGCATTCGCCTCGCGATCGGAGCGCTGGCGCGCGAGGTGCGATTGCAATTCCTGACCGAGGCCGTGGTGCTATGCGCGTTCGGCGGGCTCGTCGGCCTGCTCCTCGCCTTCGTCGCCTCGATCTCGCTCGCCGGTCTGATCGACGTGCCCTACGTGTTCGATCCGAGGATCAATATCGCGAGCTTCCTGTTCGCCTCGGGCATGGGGATCGTCTTCGGCTACTACCCCGCGCGCCGCGCCTCGCAGCTCGACCCGATCGAGGCGCTAAGGCACGAATAGCGAAAGCAGGCACCGGGAGGACCCGCCGGGAGAGAAGGCTTCAGCCCGCCACGCTCGCCAGGGCGGCGATGAACTGGTCGATATTGCCCTTGGTCAGCCCGGCAATGTTGATCCGGCCCGAACCGGCCATGTAAACCGCATGATTATCGCGCAGGGCCGCGATCTGCGCCTTGTCGAGCGGGAGCATCGCGAACAGGCCGTTCTGGTCCTCGAGGTGGGCGAGCGGCACGCCCTCCACCTTGTTGTCCGCCCCTGCCAGATGCGCGCGGACCCAGCGCAGGCGCTTGCGCATCCCGTCGAGCTCCTCAAGCCATTGCTCGCGCAGCTCGTCGTCGCGCAGCAGGATGCGCACGGCAGCCCCGCCGTGGTCGGGCGGCATCGACCAGTTGGCGCGCGCCAGCGCGGCGGCGTTGGACATCGCCGCGCTCATCTGCGCGGGCTCGGCCACCTTGGCGTAGAAGGCCCCCACGCGATCCCGATAGAGGCCGAAATTCTTGTCGCAGCTGTAGGCGACCAGCGCATAGGGCACCTTCGCCAGCACCTTCCGCAGACCCGCGGCGTCTTCCTCCAGCCCTTCGCCAAGGCCCTGATAGGCGCTGTCGATGATCGGCAGCACGCGGCTCTCGGCAAAGGCTTCGGCCAGCGCGTCCCACTGGTCTGCGGAATAGTCGATCCCGGTGGGGTTGTGGCAGCAGGCATGGATCAGCACGGCATCGCCTTCGCGGCCCGCCCGCACGATCTCCAGCACCGCGTCGAGATCGGCGGTGCCATCGGCCTTCGCGTGGCTGAAGGTCGCCGCTTCCAGCCCGACATCCTCGATGATCGGGATATGGTTCGGCCAGCTCGGCGTGCCGACATGGACGCGAGTGACGCCCGCCTTCTCCGCCAGCGCAATGGCAAGGCGGACCGCGCCCGTCCCGCCGGGCGTCTGCAGCCCCTCGATCCGCCCGCCCATCGTGGCGTCCGACCCGAAGATGATCGGCATCAGCGCGTGGACGAAGCCGCGGTCGCCTTCCGGGCCGAGGTAGCTCTTGGAATCCTGCTCGTCCCACAGCTTGCGTTCGGCCGCCTTGACTGCGCCGAACACCGGGGTCGCGCCCTCATCGGTACGGTAGACGCCGACGCCGAGGTCGATCTTGTCCTCGCGCTCGTCGGCGGCGAATTGCGAGATCAGCGCGAGCAGCGCGTCGGGCGGAGTGTCTTGCAGGCGGTCGAGCATGCGCGCCCCATGCTATCGCCGGGGCGCGACCGCAACCGATATTATCGCACGGGAAGCCCCTAAAAGGGCAACCAGCGGTGTTTCTTGGAAAACTTCATGTAGCCCGCGTTCACGCCAAGCCTAAGACCGGCGCCCATGCGGATCGTGATCAGCACGGTATCCCCTTTGCGCAGGTAGCTCGCGGTGACGCCGCCGATCAGGTAGGCCTGCCCCTCGCCCGCCGGGAAGCGCTCATACAGCTCCTCGGTATCGAACAGGTTGTAGACCAGCACGAAGGTCTTGCCGCCATTGGCGCCGACATCGAAGCCGATCGACGGGCCCGTCCAGTAGACCGGGCGCTGGCCCTCGACCTTGTGATAGAGCGTGCCCGATCCGTAGCGCGCGCCGACAATGAAGGCACCGCTCGCCTCGCGTCCGACGATATAGGCGTTGGGCGTGCCCTGGTCGGCCAGGATCCGCTCGATCATGCGGGCGATGCCTTCGGCATTCTCGCCGAAGAAGCCCTGCGCCGCGCCGATCAGGTCGTCGTCGTGCCAGGTCTCGGCATCGGCGGGGGGGACGGCGGGCGTGCCCGCCATTCCGCCGGCCGTGCCGGGCTCGGCGACCGCGTAACTGTCGGTTTCGACGGTCTGCGGCGCGCTCTGTTCGTCGCCGGGCGACAGGTCGGTCCAGGTGGAGACGCGCGATTCGGGCTCCACCGGGGCGGGCTGCGTGGGAGTGCTGCTCGGGGTGGCGTAGGGCGAAGGCTCGCCGGGATTCTCGGAAATGTCGCCGTCGATCTGCAGATCGGGATCGACCGTCTCTATCGGCTGTGCCGCCAATGGCGCGGCCGCCATGGCGAGGATCGCCGCGAACAGCGTTGCAAGGTGCCGGATGCTGAGATTGCGGGGCATGGGCCGCGCTCCTTCGCCAATGGTTGATTGCGCAATACCGTGCGTAGACTGAATCGTCTGAACCTCACGCATCAAGCGGCAAGGCGGCGAAACGAATCGAAAACGGGCCGAGACGAGTCGTCTGACAGGAACTGTCATGTCTTGCGGCTGCCGATGCGCTGCCCTCCCCCCCGCTCCGCCTACATGCGCTGGCCCTTGTGCGCGGGTTCGCTGCTGGTTATAGCGCGCCGCTCTCGTGCCATGGCTGGCAATGCCGGGTGCGATGCGGAGACGTGGGTGAGTGGCTGAAACCAGCTCCCTGCTAAGGAGCCATACCTCTATCGGGGTATCGAGGGTTCGAATCCCTCCGTCTCCGCCATTGATCCCCTCTTGAGCCGCTACGAAGCGGAAGCGCGCTGGATCAGGCGCTTTCGAACAGCGCCGCGATCCCCTGTCCGCCGCCGATACACATCGTCTCCAGACCGTACTTGCCGTCGCGCCGCTTCAGTTCGCGCGTCAGGTTGGCCAGGATCCGCCCGCCAGTCGCCCCGATGGGGTGGCCCAGGCTGATGCCCGATCCGTTGACGTTGAGGATGTCGTTCCGGCTGTCGTCCTCCGCCCAGCCCCAACCCTTTAGGACGGCAAGAACCTGCGGCGCGAAAGCTTCGTTGAGCTCGACCAGGTCGATATCCCTCCAGCCCAGCCCGGTTCGCGCGAAAAGGCGTTCGACGGCGGGCACGGGTCCGATCCCCATCCGCGCGGGATCGCAACCGGCGGCGGCCCAGCCGGTGAACCAGGCGATCGGCTCCAGCCCCAACTCTTCCAGCTTGTCCTCCGCAACGACCAGGCACGCGGCAGCGGCATCGTTCTGCTGGCTGGCATTGCCGGCGGTCACCACTCCGCCCTCGATCGCCCGCAACGCGCCGAGGGTTTCCATCGAGGCATCGGGCCGGAACCCCTCGTCGCGGTCGAACAGGACGGGATCGGCGCGACGCTGCGGGACTTCGACGGGCACCAGTTCGTCGTCGAACAGGCCCTGCTCCCACGCGGCGGCCGCCCTCTGGTGCGAACGGACCGCATAGGCATCCGCCTGCTCGCGCGTGATACCGTAGTCCTTCGCGAGGTTCTCCGCGGTTTCGATCATGCCGGAGATGACGCCGAACCGTTCGACGGGCTGGCTCATCAGGCGGCCACGGAGCAAGCGGTCATGCAGCGTCAGATTGCCCATGCGCGCACCCTTCCGCGCGTCCAGCGTGTAGTGCTCGACATTGGACATGCTCTCGCACCCGCCCGCCACCACCACGTCGGAGGTGCCGGTCTGGATCATCATCGCCGCGTCGATCACCGCCTGCAGACCCGAGCCGCAGCGCCGATCCACCTGATAGCCCGGCACTTCCACCGGCAGACCGGCAGCCAGCCACGACCAGTGCCCGATGGCAGGCGCCTCGCCGTTGCCGTAGCCCTGAGCGAAGATGACGTCGTCCACCCTCGCCGGATCGATGGCCGTACGCTCCATCAGTGCCTTGAGGATCACGGCACCCAGGGCACCGGCGGTCAGGGGAGCAAGCGTGCCGCCGAATTTGCCCACGGCGGTACGGATGGGCGAGACGATGGCCGCGCGGCGCAGGGTCATGGATCGATTTCCTCGGGATTGTCGGGGAGTGAGAGGGGCGTAAAGGCGCGTCAGGCCTTGATGTTGGCGTAGTAGGGGATGGGCACATCCTCATCGCCGGCACCATCGCCGACCATCATCTTGGTGCGCGGATGCATGACCGCGCCGTCGATGATGATGTTGAGGCAGCACGGCTTGCCCGAGGCGAAGGCCTCCCTCACCGCATCGGCGATCTCGTCGTAGCGGGTTATGAGACGGGCCTCGACGCCGAAGCCAGCAGCGACGAGATCGTATCGGGTATCTTCCAGCGTCACGATGGCTTCGCGGTTGCGCCCGTAAAGCAGGTTCTGCGCATTGCGCGACATGCCCCATTCGGCATTGTTGAGCACGATGGTGACGATCGGCAGCTCATGCCGAACCATCGTGTCGAACTCCTGGATATTGAATCCGACGCCGCCATCGCCCGCGAAGCATGCGACCGGGCGATCCGGTTTGGCGCGCGCGGCGCCGATCGCGAATCCGGGTGAAATGCCGAGGCACCCCAGATAGCCGCAACGCAGGTGCTGGCCTGCGCCGGGCGAGCGGATCAGGTCGCCCACCCAGTTGCCCGCTTCGCCGCCATCCGCGACCACCGCCGTCCCCTCGGGCAAGGCATCCATCACGGCGGCTACTGCGTGACCGGGATGGATCTTGCCGTTCTCGGTCTCCGTGGGAGCATCGGCAAAGGCCTGGCGCGCAGCGGGCCTGAAATCGCGCAGGGTCTGCGCCCAGTCGCCCCGGTCGGGCCAGTCCATCGCACCGGCGGCTTGCGTAAAGGCGCGGATCGCCTGCCCCGCGTCGGCGATGATCGGCAGGTCCGCCATGCGCACGCGGCCGATCTCCAGCGGGTCGATCTCCACCTGGGCCACATAGGCCTCGGGCGGGATGATGGCGCCCATGGCACCGCCCAGGAACATGCCCATCCGTGCGCCGAGCAGGAGCACGGCATCGCATGGCGAACCCGACGCGGCGGCCATCGCGAGACCGGCGGCGGCCCCGCCATAGAGCGGGTGATCGTCCGGCAGGACGCCGAGCGACTTCTGGCTGGCGATCACCGGGATGCCCGTGGCTTCGGCGAGCTTCTGGAGCGCCGCGCCGGAATCGGTCAGCATGACGCCGCCGCCCGCGATGATGACGGGGCGCTCGGCGCCCTTCAGCTTCTCGAGCGCACTCGCCACCGCCGCCGGATCGGGCGCGGGCGGTGTCGGACGCTGCCACGCCTCGGTGGACGCGGGTTGCTGGTCGGTCGGGCGGAAGACGACGTCGATCGGGATTTCGATGAAGACCGGCCCCGGCGCCCCGCTCAAGGCCATCTCGGCCGCGCGGCGCACGAAGTCGGTCATCTTCTCGGGCTCGGTCAGGCGCCCCGCCCACTTGGTCACCGGCTGCGCCATGGCGACCGCATCGAACCCGCCCTGCAGAATGTTCTCGTCCGCGTCGCGCAATGGGGCGGCGCCTGCGATGAACAATGTCGGGATCTTGTCGAGATGGGCATTGGCTATCGCGGTCAGCACATTGGTAAAGCCCGGCCCGGCAGTCACCGCGCACACGCCCAGCTTGCCGTTCGACGAACGCGCATACCCGTCGGCCGCGTGCCCGGCCGAGGCTTCGTGGCGCGTGTCGGTCAACCGGATGCCGAACTCCTCGCACGCCATGTAGAGCGGATCGAGATGGCTGCCGTGCAGCGCGAAAATCTCGGTTACGCCCAGCCCCGCCAGGGTGGAGGCGATCAGCTCGCCTGCCGCTCTCTTTTTGCTCATCATCCTCTCCGATTGAATTTGCTTGCCGGGACCGTAAGCCTTACGTTTTCGAATGACAACGGTATTGTATGCAAAAGCGCCAACGCCGAACCTTGCACCCGAACATACTACAGACTGCAAAATTTGTCGGAATCGCGGGACTAAGGCACACGGCCCCGGCCGCCTCAAGCTGAATCCCCGGCCGCGAAAAAATGGTTGAACCCGATTGGATTGGATGCAATAGGATGGCGGCAATGCCAAGCACTCCATCCCTCCGTCCAATCCGGACCGCCCAGACCCGTGGCTGACGCTAGCGGCAATGCAAATCGGCCGAATGCCGCGGTTATCGGTGCCGGAATGGGCGGCATCCTTGCCGCCATAAAGCTGCGCGAACGCGGCATTGCATGCACCGTCTACGAAAAGGGAGACGGTTACGGCGGAACCTGGCGGGAGAACACCTACCCAGGCCTCGCCTGCGACGTCTCCGCGCACTGGTACACCTACAGCTTCGCACGCAATCCGGAGTGGAAGTCGCTGATGGCCGATGGCCCCGATATCCGCGACTATTTCGAGCGCGTGGCGCGCGATCACGGACTGGACGAGATCACGCATTTCGGGAAGGAGGTGACCGCACTACGCTATCGTGACGGCGCATGGGATCTGGCGACCGCCGACGGGACGAACGAACGGTTCGACATCGTCATCGCGGCGACCGGCATCCTCCACCATCCCAATATCCCGGACTTTCCAGGTATCGAGAGTTTCGAGGGCGATTGCTTTCATTCGGCCCGCTGGGACCACGATGTCAAACTGGCAGGCAAGAATATCGGCGTGATCGGAACCGGGTCGACCGCCGCCCAGCTCGCCACCGCGCTGATCCCCGAAGCCAATCGCTTCGATCTGTTCCAGCGTACCGCGCAATGGGTTCTCCCGCGCGATAACGAACCCTATTCCGCTGAAGATCGCGCGAGGTTTCGCGACCATCCCGACGAACTCGAAGCGCTGATTGAGGAACTGAGGTCGAAAACCCTGAAGGGCTATGCGGCCGCGGTCATCGATGTCGACTCGCCCGAGCTCGCCGCGATCGAGCAATTGTGCAAGGACCATCTCGCCACCGTGCGCGACCCCGAACTGCGCAAGCTGCTGACCCCGGACTACCGTGTCGCCTGCAAACGGCTGGTGATTTCGGGCACCTTCTACGATGCCATTCAGCAGCCCAATGCGAATGTCGTCGTCTCGCCGATCGAGCGTATCGAGCCGAAGGGCGTGCGAACCGCCGACGGACAACTCCACGAACTCGATCTGCTGGTGCTCGCCACCGGCTTCCAGGTCGATCGGTTCATTCGCCCGGCCAAGGTGATCGGCCGGAACGGCACCGATCTCGACGAAGTGTGGGAGCGCGGCCCCAAAGCCTACCTCTCCGTCAGCGTGCCGGACTTTCCCAATCTGTTCCTGCTCAACGGCCCCAACAGCCCGGTCGGGAATTTCTCGCTGGTCGAGGTCGCGCAGCACCAGATCGAATACATCCTGCAACTCATCGATGGGATCACCCGAGGCGACTACGCCGCGGTCAGCGCGACGCGCGAGGCGCTCGACAGCTTCGAGGCCGAGCGACGCGAGGCGGCGCGAAAGACGGTGTGGGTGACGGGCTGCAACAGCTGGTACCTCGACGACGAGGGCATCCCGGCATCGTGGACATTCTCCTACGAGAGATTCGAGCAAGAGACCAAAGAGCCGAAGATGGCGGATTTCGAGACGGTCTGAAAAACGAAGGACCCGGGGCGACAAAGAGCCGGGCGAGAGAGGAGACAGGACATGGTCGACAGAGCGACGATCGAAGCAGCTTTGAAGAAGCTCAACGAAACCGAAAACGCGCGGCATCGTACCGGCGTGGAGGCGGTCAGCGCGGGGATCGATCAGATCATGGCGCCCGATGTCGAAGGCTGGCGCAACGGGGCGTACGTCCCCGACCGCGCGAGCGAGCGCGAGGTCGAGAAAAAGGCCTTCGGAGCGCTGGTCGACTACAACCGCGAGGTCGAGCGCACGATCATCGATCCGCCCTTCGCGGCTACCGGCTGGACCATCCGCGGCACCTTCGACGGGCAGCCGGTCGAAGCGCCCGGCTCATCCCAGTTCGAATTCAACGAGGAAGGCCGGGTCCAGCGCTACTGGATGAACTTCAACCCGGAAGATTTCTTCTACCGCAAGGGCTGACGCCCGTTCGCAGGCACACGGAGAATTGAGAACATGGCAGTCGGCGTAAAGCTTCCCGAAATCAGCATGGGGGTCACCGAAGCCACCATCGTCAACTGGCTGAAGGCCGTGGGCGATCGGGTGGAGGCGGGCGAACCCCTCGTGGAGGTGGAAACCGCAAAGTCCACGGTAGAGGTCGAATCGCCTGCTTCCGGCACCCTGATCGAGATCGTCGCGGCCATCGACGAGGAGATCGAGGTCGGTACGGTGATCGCGAAAATACAGCAGGACTGAGATGCCCCTCGACCCATCAGCCCAGCTCGAAGCCTTTCGCAGGATGCTGCGCATCCGCCTGTTCGAAGAGGCACTGATCAAGCACAACCCGGTCGGTCACCTCAGCATCGGGCACGAGGCCGCGATCACCGGCGCCTGCATGGCCCTGCGCGACGACGATTACGTGACGGGTACACATCGCTCGCACGGCCACCCGATCGGCAAGGGCGCGGAAATCGGCCCGCTGATGGCGGAGATTTTCGGCAAGCGCACCGGGATCTGCAAAGGGCTCGGCGGGTCGATGCACCTGACCGATACGAAGATGGGCCTGATCTGCGAATCGGCCATCGTCGGCGGTGGCTTCCCGCTGGCGACGGGAGCGGGTCTGAGCGCACAGGTCCGCGGCACCGACCAGGTCAGCCTCTGCTTCTTCGGCGACGGCGCCACCAACCAGGGCACCTTCAGCGAAAGCGTCAACATGGCCGCAATCTGGAAGCTGCCGGTGATCTATTTCTGCGAGAACAACGGCTATGCGGTCACCACCCCGGTCGAAAAATCGCACGGCCAGCCGGAGATCGCGCGCCGCGCCGATGGCTTCGGCATCCCCGGCGTGAGCGTGGACGGGCAGGATCTGGAAGCCGTCCACGAGGTCACCGCGCAGGCAGTCGCCCGTGCGCGCAATGGCGAGGGCCCGACTCTGATCGAGGCGCGCACCTACCGCTTCGACGAGCACTCCAACCGTCTCGCCATCCCGATCGAGTACCGGACCAAGGAAGAAATCGCCCACCATCGCGAAAACCGCGATCCGGTGGCCCTCTATCGCGCGATCCTGGCCGAACGCGGCCTCAAGTCCGAGATCGCGGCGATCGACGCCGAGGTCGAGGAGACCATCGAAGCGGCAGTCACCTTCGCCAAGGACAGCCCCGAGCCCGAGATGGACGATCTGTGGGACAACATGTTCGTCAATCCGATCGGCCCGCGCGTGGGTGAGGAGAACGCGGGATGACCATCGTCAACTCGACCAAGCGTCTGTCCTACCTGCAGGCCATCGTGGAGGCGCAGCGCGAGGAGATGCGCCGCGACGAGAACGTGATTCTGATGGGCGAGGATATCGCGGTCTATGGCGCGCAGACGCTGTTCGACGAATTCGACGCAAAGCGGCTGCGCAACACGCCGATCTCGGAAAACAGCTTCGTGGGCGTCGGCGTGGGCGCGGCTCTCACCGGGCTTCGCCCGATCGTCGACCTGACGATCGCCAGCTTCTGCTACCTGGCGTCCGACCAGATCATCAACCAGGCCGCAAAACTTCGGTTCATGACCGGCGGACAGCTATCCGTGCCGCTCGTCGTGCGGACCAGCACGTTCTACAACAACCGCACCGCCGCGCAGCATGCGGACCGCCCCTACCCCCTGTTCATGAATGCGCCGGGGCTGAAGGTGGTCGCGCCTGCAACCGCGAGCGATGCGAAGGGCCTGCTCAAGTCCGCCGTGCGCGACGACGACCCGGTGGTGATGTTCGAGGACATCAACCTGTGGAACAAGAAGGAGGAGGTCTCGCTCGACGAGGACGCCCTCGTTCCCATCGGCAAGGCGGCGGTAAAGCGCGAAGGATCGGACGTCACCATCGTCTCCATCGCCGGGTGCCTGCCCCATGCACTCAAGGCTGCCGAGATGCTCGCCGAAGAAGGGATCGATGCCGAGGTGGTCGACCTGCGGACCATCGTCCCGCTCGACCGGGACACCATCCTCGCTTCGGTCGCGAAGACAGGACGGCTCATCATTGCGGACAATTCGCATAGCGTCGGCAGCGTCGCGTCCGAAATCGCCGCGGTCGTTTCGGAAGAGGCTTTCGCCTCGCTCAAGGGCCCGATCAGGCGGGTCACCGCGCCGCAGGTGCATGTTCCCTACAATGGCGCGCTGGAAAAACGGCTGTTCGCATCGCCGGAAAAGATCGTCGCGGCTGCAAAGTCGTTCAATTAGCAAAGGGAGGGGCCAGACAATGGCAAACAGCATTACCAAGCAGTCGATCACCCAGGAAACCGCCGACCGCCTGATCGAGGCCGCAACGAAGAAGGCCACCGAAATGGGTCTGGCGATGGTGATCTCGATCGTCGACGAGTCGGGCATTCTCAAGTCCTTCCGGCGGATGGACGGTGCGGCGCTGCTGTCCGTCGATATCGCGACCAACAAGGCCTATACGGCGGTCAGCTTCGGCATGCCGAGCCACGGCTGGCACGATTTCATCAAGAACGATCCGCCCCTGTTGCATGGCATCGTCCACACCCCGCGACTGGTGGTATTCGGCGGCGGCTACCCGATCACCGATGGCGACGATATCATCGGCGGGATCGGGGTGAGCGGCGGGCACTACGAGCAGGACATGGCGGTGGCCGAAGCGGGCCTCGCGGCGCTCTGACACATCGATGTCGGACGATATCTCCACCATCCTGTTCGACACGGCCGACCGGCTCTTTGCCGCTCTGAGCGAAGGCGTGCGCGACTGGAGCGGCATGTTCGACGACGAACGGGCAGCGGGTTGGCATCAACTCGAGGAATCGGGATTGCCGCTAGCCCTGCTCGACGAGGATCAGGGCGGGCTCGGCCTGCCGCTGGCGGATGGGCTGGAACTGGCCCGGATCGCTGGCCGCCATGCGCTTCCCTGGCCGCTGGTCGAGACCATGCTGGCAAACCGTTTCGCAGCCGAACAGGGCACCGATGCTCCCGCGGGCTATGTCGAGACGCTCGGCCAACTCGAATGCGCTCAGCGCGTTCTCGCCGCCCTGGCGCGGAGCCTGCAGATGGCGGGCATGCTGGAGAGTGTGCTGCAGATGTCGATCGACTATGCGGGGGAGCGGAGCCAGTTCGGTCGCCCGATTGCGCGTTTCCAGGCCGTCCAGCACATGCTGGCGGTTCTCGCGGGCGAAGTGGCGGCGGGATCGGCTTCGGTCGACCACGCGCTGCCGTCCGTGCAAGCTGCTGGCGGACCGGAATTTCTGGCGGTCGCCATAGCCCGCACGCGCCTTGGCGAGGCTGCCACAAGGGCCGTCGCGCTGTCGCACCAGCTGCATGGTGCGATGGGCTATACGCAGGAGCACCGCCTCCACCGCTATACCACCGCGCTCATGCGCTACCGCGACGATTTCGGCACCCAGGCCTGGTGGTCGCAACAGGTTGGCAAAGCGGTACTGGCAGAAGGTAGGGACGGGCTGTGGCCCATGGCGACCGCCGCATGAGCACCCCGACCTTCCCCCAACCGATCCATCGGGAGCAAGACGAGGATCTGCGTTCCGAGGTGCGCGCATTCCTTGCCGAACAGCTTGCGAACCGCACGCCGTTGCAGCGTGCCGAAAGCTGGAACGGGTTCGACCGCGATTTCAGCCGTGCGCTGGGCCAGCGCGGGTGGCTCGGCATGACGTGGCCGAAGGAATATGGCGGGCACGAACGCACCGCCTTCGAACGCTACGTCGTGGTGGAGGAAACGCTGGCTGCCGGCGCGCCTGTCGCCGCGCACTGGTTTGCGGACCGCCAGAGCGGCCCGACGCTGCTGCGCTATGGTAGCGAAGAGCAGAAACGCGCGATCCTGCCCCGGATCGCTGCCGGCGACTGCGTGTTCTGTGTCGGCATGAGCGAGCCAGATTCGGGGTCCGACCTCGCTGCAACGCGCACGCGCGCCGAGAAACAGGCGGACGGATCATGGCGCGTGAACGGCACAAAGCTGTGGACCAGCTACGCGCACCAGGCGGACTACATGATCCTCTTCTGCCGGACCTCCGGCAGCGTCGCCGATCGCCAGGCCGGAACGAGCCAACTTCTGGTCGACATGCACGACACGCCGGGCATGACCGTACGGCCGATCCGCGACCTGATGGGGCAGCATCATTTCAACGAGGTGCACTTCGAGGATGCGCAGCTTCCCGGCGATGCACTGCTCGGCACCGAGGGAAACGGCTGGGCGCAGGTGATGGGCGAGCTTGCGTTCGAGCGTTCGGGCCCCGAACGGTTCCTGTCGTCGATCCAGCTTCTGATCGAACTGATCGGCGCGCTCGAGGGGTGCGATAGCCTTGTTACGCAGCGCGCAGTCGGGCGCCTCTTCGCGCATCTCGTAACCCTGCGGCACATGTCGCGGGGAGTCGCCGTGCTTCTCGAGCGCGGCGAAGATGCGAACGTGCATTCGGCGATCGTCAAGGATCTCGGCGCGACCTTCGAGCAGGAGTTGCCCGATATCGCGCGGGGCCTGGTCGACGAGCAGCCCGATCTCGCAAGCACCAGCCGTTTCGCCTCGGTGCTCGCCTACACCGCGCTGGCTGCTCCGTCCTTCTCGCTGCGGGGCGGAACGCGCGAAATCCTGCGCGGCATCATCGCCCGCCAGCTGGGCCTGCGCTGATGGTGGATTTCGTCGAAGTCTCCCCTCGCGACGGCCTGCAGAACGAGCCACGATCCCTTCCGGTCGATACCAAGGTGGCGCTGATAAACCGCGCCATCGGGGCCGGGGCCCGGCGGATCGAGGTGGCCAGCTTCGTCCGCCCCGACGCCGTCCCCCAGATGGCGGACGCCGAGGCAGTGATCGAGCGGCTGACGCCGGACGCCGCGCGCTATATCGGGCTGGTCCTGAACAAGCGCGGGGCGCTGCGCGCGCTCGATACCCGGGTCGACGAAATCGGCTTCGTCTGCGTGGCGAGCGACACGTTCGGCAGCCGCAACCAGGGACAGACGAGTGCCGAGACGCTCGCGACCGCCGTGGACGTTCTCGAGCTGTCGTACAGGGAGAGGCGCGACGCGCAGGCGATGATCGCGGTCGCCTGGGGCTGCCCGTTCGAGGGGCCGACCCCGCAGGATCGGGTGATCGAGATGGCGAAAGCTCTCGCCGAAGCAGGAAGCCTCGAAATCGGGATCGCCGATACGATCGGCATTGCCCGCCCGTGCGAAGTCGAGGCGCTGACGAGCCGGGTCGTGGAAGCCGTGGCCCCCCTGCCCGTGCGGGTCCACCTCCACGACACGCGCGGGATGGGCGTGGCCAACGCGCTCGCTGCCATACGCGGAGGCGCGAAGGTCATCGACGCGGCTATCGGGGGGACCGGCGGCTGCCCCTTCGCACCCGGCGCCGCGGGCAACCTCGCCAGCGAGGACATCACCTTCGCCCTCGGGGCCGAACTTGGGCTCGATCTCGACCGGCTGATCGAAACCGCCAACTGGCTCAATGCCGAGCTTGGCCGGGATCGCGAGAGCGCAATGATGCGATCCTCGAACTCCGGCTGCTGAGAGAGCCGCAGGGCACCGCTTTCTTGCGGCCCCTATTCCCCCAGCCAGCGCTTGCGGACGCTTTGCGTATCTTCTCCCACCGTGCTCGGTGCGGATTTGCGGATGGCCGAGGGCGTGCGCGAAAGCTTGGGAAAGGTGCCCTGCATCGGCGTCGGTCCGAACTCGTCGTCGGGGACAAACACGATCGCATCGCGCGCGGCGAAGTGCGGGTCCGCCAGCATGTCTTCCGCATCGTAGATCGGTCCGGCGGGAACGCCGTGCTCGATCATCGCCTCTTCCAGTTCCGCCACGGTCAGCGTCCCGGTCCAGGCATTGATCAGTTCGTCGAGCTCTTCCTGGTTCTGCCCGCGCGCCGTGTGATCCCGGAATTTCGGAGACTCGGTCAGCTCGGACCGCCCCATCGCCTGCGCCAGCCTCGCGAATACGCTGTCCTGGTTTGCGCCGATCATGAACTCGCCATCCTTGCAGCGATAGACGTTCGAGGGCGCGATGCCCGGCAGGGTCGATCCGGTTCGCTCGCGCTTGTGCCCCGCCACGGCCCATTCGGGTATCAGGCCTTCCATCACCTGCAGCACGGATTCGTACAGCGCGACATCCACCACCTGCCCCACGCCGCTGCGGGCGCGCTCGTGCAAAGCTGCCAGAGCGCCCATGCAGCCATAGGTCGCCGCGAGCGTATCCCCGATCGAGATGCCCATGCGGGCAGGAGGCCGGTCGGGTTCGCCGACGATCCTGCGCCAGCCCCCCATCGCCTCCGCGATTCCCCCGAAGCCGGCCCGCGAGGCGTAGGGCCCGGTCTGCCCGTAGCCCGATACCCGAACGACGATCAGCCCCTTGTTCTCGGCCATCAGCTCGGCCGGGTCGAGAGACCACTTCTCGAGCGTGCCCGGCCGGAAATTCTCGATCAGGATATCGGCTTCGCCGATCAGCCGCCGGGCAAGCTGCTGTCCTTCCTCGGTCTTGAGGTCGGCGACAACCGATTGCTTGTTGCGCGCAATCACGCGCCACCAGGTCGGCTGCGAGCCCTGCCCCCAATGCCGCATGGGATCGCCGCCGGGCGGCTCGATCTTCACCACCTCGGCGCCCATGTCGCCCAGCAGCTGGCCGCAGAACGGACCGGCAATCAGCTGTCCCAGTTCGACCACCCGCACGCCCGCGAGCGAACCCGAATTCTCAACTTCGCCCTTCAACGCCCGGCCCCGATCATTTTTCCCACAATCGCATACAGTCTGTGTGGTCTCCCAAAGGACCCGTGCATCCGCATGGTGGCCGCGACAGCATGAGCCCTGATTCCTGTTTTTGCGCGTTTTTCCACCATGCCCCGCCCTGTGTTCCGGCTATACAAGCGTTTCTGCGTATGTGCTTCGCGTGGTAGCCTTGAACCATCTTTTGACTAGATTGCATGCAAATGGCAAGGCTATTGTGTTGCAGAAGACACATCGGAAGGCAGAGAGATATCAGTGGCCGAAGGATCGAAAACGACCGCCACATATGGCGGCGACATCACGGGAGCGGACCTCGAGCGGCTCGATCGCTGGCTGCAGGAAGCGATACCGGGCGTCGCGGGGCTGACCGCGATCGACCGTTTCGCCGGCGGGCAGTCCAATCCCACCTTCAAGCTTTCCGCGGGCACGAGAAAATTCGTCCTGCGCCGCAAGCCCCCAGGCGAGCTGCTGTCTTCCGCGCACGCGATCGAGCGCGAATACGCGGTGATGAACGCGCTCGGCGCCACCGGATTTCCGGTACCGAAGGTCTATGGTCTGTGCGAGGATCCCGCGGTGATCGGGTCCGCCTTCTACATCATGGATTTCCTCGAGGGACGGGTTTTGTGGGATCCCAAGCTGCCCGATATGGCGCCTGACGAGCGGCGGGCGATCTACGAAGCGCAGGTGGACACGCTCGCAGCGCTTCACCGCGTCGACCCTGCATCGGTCGGCCTCGCCGACTTCGGTCGACCGGGAAACTATTTCGCTCGCCAGGTCTCGCGATGGACCCGGCAGTACCGCTCCTCCAACGCTCCCGAGCAGCCCGAAATGGAGCGTCTGATCGAATGGCTCTCGCGCGACATGCCGGGCGATACCGCGCCGCGAATCGTCCATGGCGACTATCGGATCGACAATATGGTGATCGCCCCGTCGGAGCCCCGGATCATCGGTGTTCTCGACTGGGAATTGTCCACTCTGGGCGACCCGATCGCCGACCTCACCTACTATCTGATGATCTGGCACATGCCGGCGCACGAACGCGCCTCGCTCGCGGGTGTCGACTTCGAGGCCTCCGGCATCCCGACCTGGTCGGAAGCGCTCGACCGATATCTCGCGGCCACGGGTGCCTCGCTCGACCGGCCGGTGGAATGGTACATCGCATTCAATCTCTTTCGGCTTGCCGCTATCCTGCAAGGGGTCGCCGGACGTGCCGCACGCGGCCAGGCGAACAACGAGCGTGCCCTGCGCGCGCAGGACCGGGTAGCGCCTCTTGCGCGTGCCGCCTGGGCCAATGCACAAGCCGCCGGAGCAATGTCTTGAACTGGCCGGTCTGCAGCATCGCCGAAGCCACTGCAAAGCTCACCGCGCCCGGTGCGCCTTTCGCGATGCGGGAGGAACAGGTCGCGGGACAGAAGCTGCGCACCTATGTCGAAGCCCCGTCCACTATGCGCCAGGTGATCGACGCGAGCCGGGCCTACGGGGAGCGCGATTTCCTTGTTTACGGGGAGGAGCGCATTTCGTTCGAGGCGCATTGGCGCGCCGTGCAGACTCTCGGGCGGGCGCTCGCGACCGAGTTCGGGATACAAAAGGGCGACCGGGTGGCGGTTGCCATGCGGAATTTCCCCGAATGGTCGGCCTGCGCCTTCGCGGCCATGGCCGTGGGTGCGATCTTCGTCCCGCTGAACGCATGGGAAAGCGGACCGAACCTGGCCAGCATGATCCACCGAAGCGGTGCGAGGGTGGTGTTCGTCGATCGGGAAAGACGGGAGCGGATCGTCGATCTCGCCCCCGATGTGCGGTTGATTACGGTGCGCACGGACGATGATGCGAGTTCGATCGAGACGATCATCGGAACCCCCGCCGACTGGGCCGAACTGCCGGACGATCCGGCCCCCGACCGGGGCCTGGCCCCCGACGATCCCGTGACAATCTCCTTCACCTCCGGCACGACCGGCATGGCCAAGGGCGCGCTGGCAACGCACAGGATGGTTCTGACCAACCTCGTCAACACGCAATTCCGTGTTGCGCGCGCGGCTGTGAGGCGGGGGGAAGACTGGCCGCCCGCTCCCGCCGCTTCGCAACAGACGGTGCTCCTGCCCCTCCCTCTCTTCCACGTCACCGGCCTGCATTCGGCGCTGGTTCCCGCACTCGCGCGCGGAAACCGCCTGGTCATGATGTATCGATGGGATCTGCCCAGGGCGATCGAGCTGATCGCACGGCACAAGGTTAACATCCTAATCCTGGTACCGACGCTGGTGGTGCAATTGCTGGAACATCTGCCCGAAGGCGGACGGCCCGATCTGCAATCCTTGCATACGGTCACCTACGGCGGTTCGCCCGCTGCGGCGGACCTGGCGGAGGGGGTCGTCTCGCGCTTCCCGGGTGCAGCCCCGGCACAGGGCTATGGCGCCACCGAGACATCCTCGCTCGTCGCGTCCAATTCGCACGAGGATTTGCTGCTGCGCCCCCGCAGCGTGGGCACGCCCGTTCCCTGCTGCGATATCCGGATCGTCGACGAGGCCGAACTGGATGTGCCGGAGGGCGAGCCGGGCGAATTGTGGGTGCGCGGGCCGCAGGTTTTTGCGGGCTACTGGGAGCAGCCGGAGGCGACCGCAGAGGCGCTCACGGACGGATGGTACCGCACCGGCGATATCGTGCGCAGGGACGAGGAAGGCTTCCTCTATGTCCTGGATCGCAAGAAGGACATGGTCATCCGCGGGGGCGAGAACGTCTATTGCTCGGAGGTCGAGGCTGCGATTGGTCGCATTCCCGGCGTCCTCGAATGCGCGGTCTTCGGCCTCCCCGACCGGGTTCTGGGGGAAACTGTGGCGGCCTGGGTGGTCACCCGGGGGGAGATCGCTGCGGGCACCGTGAGCGAACGGCTCGCGGCAAGCCTTGCCGGTTTCAAGGTTCCCTCGGACATTCGGGTATCTCGCGAG
>MDTG01385741.1_pt1 | contig 49707 bp, 32 predicted proteins | sample 811421 | NCBI WGS metagenome assembly MDTG01 (sample SAMN05326645, study PRJNA326480) | marine metagenome | isolation source: seawater | place: Pacific Ocean: South East | collected 2011 | reverse complement strand
CCCCATAGTGTAGCCTGGATATCACAGTGGCTTGCGGAGCCACGAACCCGTGTTCGAATCGCGGTGGGGCCGCTCTTACTCTTCTTCGTTGACTAAGGTCAATTTTTGATCTAAAGCCATTCGTGCAGACGAATTAATAATCGGCAATATTGCTAAAGCAACACAAATCGACATACACATGCCGCACATGTAAGCCATCAATCTAGTTATTTCAGTCACGCCTTTGGGCAGAATTTCTCCAGAAACTCCCACCATCATCCATGTTCCTGCGAATCCTCCAATTAAGCCAATTAGTGACCCGGAAATTGCTAATTTCACTCCTAATAATTTTAATCGGAAAAGCATGAAACCCCCAACTAGAACTAGCAACCCTCCAACAAATAATGAATATCCTCTTACAGAATATGCACCCTCGTTTCTAACTTCATCATGATATTCTTGATAATCCTCAGCAGTTATGTTGATTTCTTGATTTTGATAATTTTCTAAAATAGGTTCAAGGTCTGCTTCTGGGAAATCCTTCGCTAGTGAATTTTGGATGTCGCCAAAACCAATTAAAATCATTAAAAGTGATCCAAATATTAGGAGTATAGCGATCGTTTTCGGCCCCTTTTTATCGGGCCTAGGAGCGAAAATAGAAGCAGGAGGTGCAAGACCATCATCGTCTTTCATTCGAATCGAGAAATCATCAGTCATCGGAACAAGCCTCCAGCCCAAATCTCAAATTATCCGGAATAACAAGTGAAGTCATATCAGTCATGCTTACACAAACAGTTACTTGTTCGCTAGACCATAGAAGGTCGTCATTTTGATTGTGAAACCTATATTGCCAGATACAAGACTTGTTACCAACATTTGAAATCCATATCGTAGCAGTTACAGAATCACCATACCTAAACGGAGAATGGAATTCGGATTTGATGTCAACAACAGGGAACCCAATATTCATTTCACCAATAATATGTGAGTAATCAAAACCACAGATTTCCATCCATGCTTCTTCAAAAAACCGGTGAGCCAAATCATATATTCTGGGATAGAAAGCAATACCTGCCATGTCAAGCATTGGGAAATCAACCCTTCGGGTTAAACGAACTGCCATGCTGTTGCGTGAAGGGGCCACTTATTCAAGCATCCTCGGGCTTGGGCCATTTCTTGCCTAAAACTTTAGCAAGATCATCATCCAACTTTGCATTCCACCAATCACTACCCTGCCATATCGCATAGCGGCCACGAATGCCTCTGATGTCGGCATCTTTGAATGAACAGTTTCTGAAATTAGACAGGTTCAGTCTTGCTTTTCTTAAATCCGCTCCACGAAAATCACAATTATCGAATGCTGATTTCATCAAGTCAACTTCAACCATTGAAGCTCTTCGAAAATCGGAGTCAACAAAATTACCCTCGGTTAAATCAGCCCGATCGAGAATCGCCCTTCTAAAATTGGACCGGGGATGATTTCCTCTTCTTAGTAATTCATCCGCATGATTTTGGAAGGACCAATCCAAAGGAGTTTCTTCCTTGTCGGTACTACTGCCCGACATTACCATGGTACCACCTCAGTATCGACTTCGCTTGTCGAGATGCGCACGGCCTTCCGGAGTTAAAATCGCATAACGATTCTTTTCCTTTGCAGAAGGAGGAGTGACTAAGAATCCTCTTTCTCTAAGTCGGTTTAGATATAGGGATAGGTTACCGGGTGGCTCTAGACCAGCATCGATGAATAATTGATCAATCACTCTAGGGGGGCTATCGTTAATTCCTTCAACATCTCTTAGATATTGTATGGCGCCTAATACTTGGTCAGGTTTACGAATCAGGCTACAATTATCGATTAATGCTCGAAATGCAGATCCACGTTCTGGAAGTCCCGCTTCTCTGGCAGCATCTACAGCAGCTTCAATTGCTCTTTCCCGAGCGTTACGAATTCTAGAAAGTGCGATTGACCAGGTATCGTCCTGTCGAACTCTGGTTAGGCGCTCATCAACACTGGATTGGGCGCCACTGAGGTCAATTTCAACATCGCCGGCTCGAATTAGAACTTTAGTATCGTCTTCCATTTTTTCACCTTCTGTTTCCTCCGACTCGAATACTATTCATAATAATTGTAGTATCGCCGTATTCGATTACTTAGCCGGATTCGTTCAAAACCTCATACAATCTGTGTATTAAAGGCATGTTTACCTCAGTACAGAATGTTATTAGCGGCCCCTAGTAAATAACATTACGGCTTATCTGGGACAGTCGTCAAATCTTATGTTTCAGTATTGGTATAGGATAAGGCACTTGAAGGAGCGTCTTATTCATTCAAACACCCGGGTGTTAAAATGAGGCGCGTTACCCCTGTCCTGATTATGCTTTTACTACTTGGTTCATGCTTTCCAATTAATTTTTCATCAGCCTCTGGAGAATCTACAACAATTTCAACATTTGTTGGTGGATATGCTTCAGTAGATGTAGAATTACAGGGAGGAGTAACCAACAACTCAACCACAATAGATGTTCCAAGAAATGTTACCTTCAATACAGTAACTTTTGATGTAGAAGTCGATCAGTCTCAAGACAGCCCAGGTCAAGTATGGATTGATTTCGATGAAGATGGAGTATTCGAATGGGAATTTGCTGGAACAGGTTATGGAGACATAGGCCACCAGAATCAATTTTATGATGGAAGTGAGTGGATTGTTACAGGTATGAATTCAGGAACTAGCGACGTTCCAGAAATATTACTGCCACCATCTGCAAATCTGCAATCATCTAATCTGAATGTCAGCTTTACAAGCCAAGTAGGAGGGGGATTCTTTGCAATAGGAGATTATCAGGAAGTTGTAGAATCTGATATTGATGGCGATGGACTTCCTGAGCCGGTATTTTTGTCAACAATCAATTCAACAAATTACTCTACTACAATCTCTTGGATGGATTGGTCTTCAACTGGTGGGTTGACAACCTCGACACCATTGCAAACTTGTAATAATGCAACATCAATATCTGTTGGCGATTTGAATGGAGATGGCGATGAAGACATAGTTGCCTTTTCTTCGATATCTAACAGTGCATGCATTCACATTTCCAATGGTACAACATTCGATCCATCAGTCAACATTTCATATTCAGGATTACTTGGTGGAAAGGTTGGCGATTTGAATAACGATGGTTCTGCAGACATCATTACGATTCATGAAATGGGAGTTCTTTCATTCAGAGTCTGGGATAATTCCTCTTGGGGCTTAGCTTCAAGTGTAGATCAAACAATTAATCCAAATGGTTCGGTAGGTATTCCGGCAAATTTGGCATCTCTTCATGTGGAAGACTTTTTCGGAACAGGAAATGATTCTGTATTGGTAATGGATAGTATGGGCCATTGGACTAATTGGGATGTGTATTCCGGATTTTGGGGGGGCCCTCTTACCACATTTGATAATATTAATCGGGATGAAATATTAACGGATTTAGATGGTGATGGAGATATTGATTTGATTGGTTCTAATGATTTAGGATACGCGCTGCAAATCAATAACGGGACTCAATGGAATACTACGGTTGTACAAAGCCAAATCGAATTATTGAATTCAACAATTATTGATTTTGATAATGATGGTGTTTTGGATTTGCTATCTCCTGTACCCGGTTTCTCAGACGGGTCATCTTCAACCCTTGAAGGAAATATAACCTATCGATCAATAAACGCTTCTAGCGTTGGCACTCTTGCTATGATTGAGTTAGAGCCTTGGACAATGCCGACTTCAATATCTGCGATGGACTTAGACAACGATGGTCTGGCAGAACAGATTGTAGCAGCTGGTGAATTAACTAAAGGTGTATTCATTGGTAGCTGGCATAGCATTGAACTAGATGCGAATGGTGATGGTACCTTAGAGATGAGCCGAGCTGGCTATGCTGGAGATTCATCAAATGGTTTGGAACCATTAATGATGTCTGATGAAGTCGATGGCATCAAAGATGATTTAATTCCAATCTTAGCTACATTACCTTCAACTACAGATCTGTATGGTATCTCTCTGTCAAATTATTCCATGTCTGTCAGTAGTATTGGAATCGGGCAATTTAATTTCTCTAATCTTGATATTGGATATAATTGTAATTTCCATGTTGACATTAATCCACATGTAACTAGTAATTTGACGAATGTAATCAATCAAGGAATGACTGCAGGAACAGGAAGCTATTCCGTGCCTATACCTGTGAATTCTACTCAGGCTGGAATGATTTCACTTAGCAATATAGCGGCTATTCATGTGCCAGGGGCGCCTAACCTAGCACTACCTGCGACTCCAATTCTAATTTTAGATGAGGTGACTTCTGAACAAATTATGTTGTCCTGGAATGATTCTTCATACATCGAATCAGGCGACCTTGTTGAATTTGAAATGTTCCGTTTAGATTCAGCAAATGCATCACTTTCATTGAATGATGTATATCTTGCAACAATAAACAATATCACTATTGATACAGATATAGAAGTGGGCTCGACATATTGGTATTCAGTAAGGTCAGTTCATTCATTTGGTGTCACTTCGAACCTTTCCAATATAATCGAAGTTACAGTCCCATATCCTGCGTCACCTAGTGCTGTTGAGGGCATTGTTTTCGAAGATGTAGGAAATGATAGTGGGGGGGAGTTGATAGTTTCTTGGAACCATTCTTTAGAATCAATAGATCATTACGAGATATATCTTGAGAATAATTCATTCAGCAGTATTTCAGGCTTGACTCCAGTATCTAGTGTTAACTCATCATTGAACTCAACCAATCTTACCGGGCTGGTAAATGCACAAGGATATTGGGTGGCAGTAGTAGCAGTAGATCAATATGGAAATTCTACAAATGCAGTAGTTTCAGTAGGGCCTACTTATCCAAGAAATGATACGGTCATCGCAGTTGAATTGGACCTTGACGTAAGTACTGAAATATCTCTAGGGTCGCCCTTTTCTTTAGAAATAAGCGCCTTAGTTGATGGAGTTTCATCGATTCCGGACGGAAACATAGTAGTGTCGATGGTTGCCAATTCACAAACTTATCCAATTATGACCAATTGGGATGGAATAAATCTCACCGACTTTGCAGATTTAGGAGTATTTGCCGAGGATGTTTATGGTAATGTGACGTTTTTGGCTGAATATAGTGGGTTTGTTGGCGATGCTCAAACTAGAGACATTTCTCCCGCCTCTGTATCAAAAACCTCTCATATATCAATTGGGGCAATTCTTACTCCTGGACAATCCGCCTATGAATTGGATTGGGATAATGAAACAGATGTTCGAATAAATTTGGAAGCAGTTAATCTACAGCAGACTCAATTGCTAGAAGGAGCAGTAATATCTTGGGCAATATCTAACGAAAGTACCAATCAATCGTTGAACGGTACCGGTGTAATCAATAATGGATTTAGCCAATTCTTAGTTAACTTCCCTGGCGGTGGAGAATTATTTGTCAATCTAACAGAGCCATCTTGGATTGATACAGGAAGCACTACGCTGCAAATTAGTTTAGTACCGTATGGAACACAAATAGAAGAAAATCAGACCGGTGAAAATGAAACCAACCAAACTACAAATTGGTCTCCGAGTACCATGGGCGAAGTTACCGTAGATTGTGGAGATGTAGAGATCGACCCAGATAACCTCCAAGAAATTAGTTGTACGATTACAAATCCTAATAATTACAGTATCACAATTTCTCTAGAGCCAGAAGGAGGGTGGTCTGAATGGTCGAATTTCATAACCTTCGCACCTTCATCCGGTGAAGAAGAAATCATGATTGAAGAATTTGCAAACTATAATCTAAAAATCGAAGCTACGGTTTTGTCCTCATTACCCCCAACTGGTAAGATAGAAATCGACCTAAGACAAATTCCATCTGATTATGATTCGATAAATTCGAGACCACTTACATACGAAATCGGCTGGGTTCTTGCAACTCCCGATGTTGTAGAACCAGACCCAGATGATGAAAATAATAACACTAAGACTACTAATGATGCCGAAAAATCTAGTTCCAGTAATTCAATGGTAATTATTGGTGGGGTTGGAGCATTTGCTCTGATTGGATTAGTTGCTTTCATTGTTTTACGTATCAGAAATAGCGATATTGAAGATTGGAGTGAGGAAGATTTAGACTTCGACCCAGTAGTAACATCAGACGCAGTTTCCAAGCCACTACCTGTTGGACTTGCTTTAGATGAAATCCAAGATAAAACCATCACCGACGAGACTCCTGACAAACCAGATTTCATTGCGGAATTTGATGAAGAAGGCGTCCAGCGAGAGACTAACCAAGATGCTTACGAAGAAGAGTACGAAGAAGAGTACGAAGAAGAAGCCGCTGAAAACGACGACGATTCAGGCATTACAGTAGATGAGAATGGAACTGAATGGTATGAGGATGAAGTTGGAGTTTGGTGGTTTAGAGACCCTGACCAAGAAGACTGGTCGGAATATGTCGAATAATTTCGTAATACCTTTGAATGAGTCTAGTTGAGGGAATGACATGGCGGCCCAAGCATCGTATGATTTAGTTCTGCATAAAAACGCAGATCCGCGTACAGGCGGAGTTGCAATCTGTGGTTTTTCTACGGTCGGGATGGTTGGAGTTATCGCAGCTTCTCATGTAATCAGCCAACTTAATCTCGGCCAGCAAGGCACTGTACTAAATTCAGAATTTCCTGCAATGGCATTAGTGCATCATGAGATTCCTAAGCACCCAGTAAGGGTGTATCAGGGGGCGAATGTTGGAGTTTTTACCGCCGAGGTCAGATTTGGTCCTGAAAGGGATGTTCTATTCGCGAATACGGTATTAGAATGGTTTACCAAAGGCGGATTTGATCAGTTAATTGTAATCGATGGAGTAGCTCGTGAGAATATCGATGATAGAGATGGATCTTTGTACGGAGTTAGCGCTTCCAAGGATGGCAGGATTCGACTGAAGAATGCAGGAATTGAACCCGTAAGGCAAGGCGTAGTGGCAGGAATTGCAGGTTATTTGATTGCTGAAGGTGATCGTTTAGGTTTGGACATCACGGCAATTTTAGCAGATTGTAATCCGATGTATCCTGATGCAAGAGCAGCTGCTATGGCGGTTGAAGCAGTTAGTGAATTAACAAATATCGATATACCTCTTTCTTCGTTATTGGAAGATGCAAGAAAGATTGAGGATAGTGTGAGGGAAGTTTTCGAAAATTCTCAAACGATGTTGCCTGCGCCAGAGGATCAAATAGATCCTTCATTCAGCTAAACGTGCAACACTGAGAACAGTTTCCCAGTCAGCGTCGGTTGCAAACATTGCTTCTGGCATATGACAACGCGACATTTTGTATCCGGCCTTTTCTAAACCGGACTTGATTTTCTTCATGGAAGGAATCTGGCCAATTCCTGCTGCAGTTCCTAAATCATCGACTGCAACTAGTAAATGTTCTTGAGACAACAATTCAGCAGATTCTGAAAGATGCCGAACCGAACGCTCAATTTCTCTCTGTGAATGCTCAACATCAGTATTATCCCAGTCAAGTGGAAAATCGTCACCTCTTCCTGCACATAATTCAATTGCTCTTTCAACAGTCATTCTTCCTGCAATCTCAGAATCAAAAATAGGGCCAATCCACATCGGGCCAGAAAACTCACCATCTGCTTGAGTAGCAAAATGGTAGGGCGCAGATCGAATTCTGTAACCGATATTATCACTCCAATTCGAAGCCACTTCTTTAGAACGTTTCAGAAGTACAGTGACTCGAACATGATGGCCATCAAAAAGCGATAATATTGGATGCATTGACTTATCGTGCATCGCAGCAATACGTGCAATAGTTCCAAGGAGAATCCGAGTTGCATCGTCATGCATGTATGAATCTGTAATTCCAACGGCGCCATATCTTCTAGCGGCACTAGTTTTGGCAGAACCACAAAGTGCTGCAGTATCAGTTGCAGTAACTTCAAGCACTCCTACTCTGGAAATTGCTTGTATTGCCGCATCTAAGAATCCAACGGGGGACCCAAACGGGTCTAAGTCGATCCATTGGAAAGGGGCTTGTATCATCAACTTGTTAGCGTCGCCTTGCACCCAATGAATCCCATCTTCGACAACACCTTCTTGTTGCTTAGCGAACCTGCTTGGCTCATGAAACCATTCCAGATTATCTCCAATTGGGTTGGCTTGGTGAGATTGTTTTGCCCATGCAAGAGCGTCTTTATCCAAATCATTTGCAGTAATTCTCATTCTTTCTTGAGAAGGAATTTCTTTCCTCCATCTTCGAGGCCGTACTCCAGTTGCGCAAAGCGCATCTAAAACTCTGATAGTTTTCCCTTCGGGAACTAACCAGTTATTTTCTATGGCGTCGGCTAGAAGCATTACAGAACGAGTTCTTGCAGGAGCCATTGCAGGGTTAAGGAAACCTTCTCCAGTTTTTGCCGCGGGTCCTCTGGGCATATGAGATGGTTTTGGTTGATGATCACGGAGATGAACTGACGTTCGTCCTTCTAGCCAGATGTGACCCGGCCAGCCTTCAGGTTGCATACTTCTTCCTCAATAATGTTCGAAGACAATATCTTGATTTGCATGAGTAACTTTGTGACCATTGTCAACAACTTCTCCGATAATTGCACATCCAGGCATTCTTTCAGATAACCAGGTACAGACAGAATCTGCTACACACGAATCAACAGCAATAATCATGCCACAACCCATGTTAAATGTTCTATGCATCTCTCTGTCAGTAACATTTCCGTTTTGCTGAATCCAATCAAACTCAGGTAGAATTGGTAAAGGGCTACCAATATTCCAGCCCAGAGAATCATGAAGTCTCAACAGGTTCGATAAACCTCCTCCTGTAACGTGACAAATCGCATGAATCTCACTAGTGTTACACGGGCCATCTTGGATAAGATCGACAACTGGGTCACAGTAAATTCGAGTAGGATTAAGAAATACTTCACCTAAAGTGACCGGTCCTTCATTAAATCTTTCAATCCGGTTTTCATCTAGAGAAAAAGGAGCAGCATCTTCCCAAGATGCACCACAATGAGAAACTACATTTCGAACAAGAGAATATCCATTCGAATGAACTCCTGAGGAAGGCATACCAATCAATACATCGCCTTCTTTCAGATTCGCCCCTGTAATTTCACTGCCCTTTGGCAACCATCCCAATGCAGTGCCGGACAAATCGAGTTCATTTACAATCCCCGGTAGGCTTGCAGTTTCACCGCCAGCTAATGTAACCCTTGCTCTACGACATGCTTCAGCTAGACTTGCGCCCAACGCAGCATGAACCTCTGGATTTGGTTTTGGAACAGCGATATAGTCCACGAATGCTATAGGTTCAGCTCCTACACATAGTAAGTCATTGACATTCATTGCCATACAGTCAATGCCAACTCCCGCCCACTGATTCAATTTTGTTGCAATTGACAGTTTTGAGCCAACACCATCGGTTGCTAAAGCAAGATAGTTATCTCCAAATTCCACTAACCCTCCGAAACCACCGGGCAAGTCGACCGGTGCTCCAGGACTACCCTTCGTTCTTACTGAACGAGATAATGCACCAACTAAAGCGCCAACAGCATTACCTTCGAGGTCAATGTCAACTCCACTGCCGGCGTAGTCAAGGCCCTCTGCCATGATACCCGCCAAACATTGCCCTCTCATCATGATACCGATTGAATCAGATTTGCCATCCAAGGTAATGAAAGGTCAAGTCTGTGATCAATTCCACTATGAGTTCCAGGAAATTCTTCCCATTCATGCTCGATTTTTAATTCTGTCATTCTTTCATGGAGTTGACGTAAACCGTACTGGATATTGTATTGATCCGAATCTCCAACATCAATCCAACATGGAGGTAATTGCCTGTGATCTTCAATCATTTGTAATGGGTCCCACGATTTCCATTCGCCCCATTTTTCATCATCGAATATGCAATTTTCATCGATAGGTAATGTTCCATCACTATATGAAGAAGCCATTGCAGCAATCATTAGAGTATGAAAATCATCCCCCTTCAGAGAGTTTGCATTCTTGACATATTCTAAGAAACCATTCATGCCGCCATGTGCATTGATTTGAGTTAGAGTATTGCCCATTTCTATTCCGAATAGTAATTCAAAACCACAATCTCCAGAATGGCAAGCAACCGCGTCCCAACAATCATCTAACATCCCGCGAACTAGAGCTCCGTAACCTCCGCTGGATTTTCCTACAAGTCCGAATCCACTAACGTCGTATCTGCTATTTATTTCTCGCCGTAAATCATCATTCAACCAACTGCCCCAGTCTCCTAGGATTTCAGAATCAATGAATTGATTTCCGCCCATGGATGTGAAAGTATCTGGCATAACTAGTATCGAAGGTGGCATAATTCCACTATTTACTAGGCGTTCATGCCTTTGGGGTAAGGTTTCACTAAAAGCCCTCCAATTTGCTCTTGCAAAACCAGTTCCTGTGAAAGGCGCGAGGTAAATTATGCATGGCAGCGGGCCTTCTCCACCAGGGGAAATATGGACCAAAACTTCTCTTTCGACCGGGTCGCCAATCTTATTCTCTAAATTTTTTGAAGAAAACGAGAAACGTTCTAGAATTCCCCTGATGGGTTCAAAAGAGTGGGCGGGCATGTACCTGCGATGGGCTTCAGGGAAATGTGCTTGGCGGTATTCCAATGGAAGCCATTGGAGGTTGAATGATGCGGTTTATCTCCAGTGGAAATGAGGGGGAAGAGATGTACAATCTCAATGATTATATGCGGCCGACAATGGCTGCAAATGTCCGGTTAGGTGAATTACAATGACTATCCAAGAATTCGACTTACCAGCAAGATGGCGCTCACTACTTCTTGACAATTACAGTGAAGCAATTCATAATCTCGAAGTTTCTTGGCCAGACATCAAGTCTCTAGAAGTGTCCTACAGAGATATCGAATCGTTTGATCCCGATTTCGCATTATCTATTGTTGAAGAGCCCGAAATCAATACGCAGGCTGCAAATCAAGCCTTAGGGCTCCTTCTTTCTGAATTAGGATCTCCACGGATTATTGCCTTTGTAAGGGTTATAGAATTACCATCAGACGCTCATAGAACAGTTCGCCAACTTCGCAGTGAAGATTTGGGCTCGATGATTTCAGTAGATGCAATCGCTACAAAAATCGGCAGAGTACTTCCTAGGACCTATGAAGGATCATTTGTTTGTGCGGCTTGTGGGCATTCAACTAGGATAAGCCAGCCGAATGAGCAGGAATTAATTGAACCGATTGAGTGCTTCCAAATCGATGGTGGCTGCGGTCGAAAGAAAGGCCAAACTAGATTTGTACAACGAGTTGAAGAATCAATTTTAATCGACACTCAGTTTATTGAATTGCAAGAGCCTCCTGAGAACCTCCGTGGAGGAGTTCAACCAGAGAGGATATTGTGTATTGCAGAACATGATATGGCAGGGCAACTGAACCCTGGAGATAGAGTAACTGCCAATGGAATGTTATTTGTCCGCTCCCAAAGGAAATCAGGTAAAGATACTCCAATTTTTGATATATTCATGCGAATACATAGTATTCAGAGAGAGAATATTCCCTTAGAAGAAATACAAATTTCTGAAGATGAGGAACGTGAAATAAAGGAACTTGCAAGACGAGAAGACATCCATGAGATTTTGACCAAATCGATTGCACCTTCGATTTTTGGAATGACAAGGCAAAAAGAATCTCTGATGCTACAACTCTTCGGGGGAGTTGCTTCCAAAGCAAGTGATGGGACTAGATTAAGAGGCGACATCCATATTTTGTTAATGGGAGACCCCGGTGTTGCTAAATCGCAATTACTATCCTACATGTCACAGATTTCACCACGTGGAAGATTTACTTCAGGTATGTCGGCATCTGCTGCAGGTTTAACTGCAGCAGCAGTGCAAGATTCTGCAGCAGATGGGCGCTGGACTTTGGAAGCAGGTGCTCTAGCATTAGCCGATTTAGGTCTGGCAGCAATTGATGAATTCGATAAGATGAACGAAAACGACCGATCATCTATGCACGAAGCAATGGAGCAGCAAAGAATTTCAATTTCGAAAGCAGGAATCAATGCAACACTTTCCACAAGGTGTGCAATTTTAGCGGCAGCTAACCCGAAGGCTGGAAGATTCCAATCTGTATCGGAGGTCCCATTCACACAGCAGATAAACCTCAAACCAGCACTAATTTCTCGATTTGATGTAATTTGGTTATTGACGGACCAGCCCGCAGCAGATCATGATACAATGATTGCGAATCATATCATGAATAATAGGGCTAATTCTACACCTGAGATTTTGATTGATCAAGGTAGTGCATTAGATCCTACAAAGTCTGCTGCTAATGACGGACTTGACGAAAACAAAGGAATTGTAAATCGGGAATTGATTAGAAAATACGTCGCATTTGCTAAGCGATCAATACATCCAAGATTAAGCTCAGATGCTCGTGATGCCCTAAGAGAATATTATGTTGAAACAAGGAGAAAGGGCGGAGAGTCCCACGATTCAATATCAATTTCAGCAAGAGCAATCGAAGGGCTCTATCGTTTGGCGCAAGCATCAGCAAGAGTGCGCTTGTCCGAAGAGGCAACCATCGAGGATGCTGAACGTTCCATACGATTGACACGATTTTGGCGCCATGAATTAATGGGCGAAAATTTTGATGAGACTACACTACAGTCTGGCAAGAAAGCAACAGCAAGAAACCGCGAGAGGACAATTCTCGAAATCGTCAGAAGATTACACGTAGAAACAGGCCAAGTTGTATCACTAAACGATGTTTTGACCGAAGCTGGAAGAAGCGACATTGCTCGTGATGCAGCAGAAGATTTGATTGATGCACTTTGTAGGGATGGTAGATTAATGCGACCGGGTGGATATGAGACACTACAACCGGTCTGATACGATGTGCTCATATCGATGAGGCCCTACAGGTGGTAACATGGAACCAGAAGGAGATGTGGCAACTCCTGCATTGCTAGACCCCGAAGGTCTTGGTTTCATGTGCGGAATTGAGGTTCACCAACAATTAGCCACAGGCAAATTGCATTCTAGGCAACCAGGAGTATTGCACGACATAACAATCGACACATTACCTGAAGATTGGCCTAGATTTAGTCGCCGTCTTCGCTCCGCAAGTGGGGAAGGAGGTGCGGTTGATGTTGCAGCAAGATTTGAATCCCGTCGTAATCGTTCATTCGTCTATTGCCAGTCTCCAAATTCAGGATTGATTGAACTCGATGAACAGCCACCACTTCCACACGATAGCGATGCCTTGGATATTTCACTAACAGTCTCAGGAATGATTGGAGCACACCCCGTTCCACTATTACAGACAATGCGGAAAACAGTAGTCGATGGTTCGAATACAAGTGGATTCCAACGAACCACTCTTGTTGCTACGAATGGAGTTTTGGAAACCGAAGGAGGACCAGTTGGAATAGATGTATTGTGTCTCGAAGAAGACAGTGCACGTAAGCTGGATAGTACTTTGACTCCTGAAGGAGAAGTCGTAACTTGGAACCTAGATCGTTTGGGTATTCCGTTGATAGAAATAGCAACCGCTCCAGATGTTAAGGACCCAAATCATGCTAAGCAAACTTCGATTGCATTAGGCAGGACGCTGAGAGATACTCGAAGGGTTCGAAGGGGATTAGGCAGCATCCGCCAAGATCTGAATGTTTCAATAATGTGTGGAGATAGAGTTGAGATCAAAGGTTGTCAGGATTTAGATTGGATTCCTAAGATAATAAGATGCGAAATGGCTAGGCAATTACATTTCTATCGTCTTGCAAATAAGCTGAGGTCAAACCATGGATTGCCGGCATTATCTAGCGATAGGAGAATAGAATCACCATCAGTTCATACTGAAGTATCAAATTTACTTGAATTACGATTGGTTGACGTTAGCACGGCATTTGCATCCTGCGAATCAAAGAGAGTAAAATCGGGCTTGGAATCTAATTCTGTAATGCTAGCTTTACCTTTGCCTGGGTTTGAGGGATTGATTGGAGTGAAGGAATTCGATGCTGATGGTGCACAGATGCCTCGATTAGGAAGAGAACTTGCAGGAGCGGCTAAACTAGCTGGAGTCGCAGGCGTATTCCACTCTGATGAATTACCCGCATATGGAATCGACCAAAACTGCGTCGACTCAACCAGAGAACTACTGGAGGGAGTAGATGCTTTCGTGTTATGTTTAGCGCCAAAATGGCAAGCTGAATTAGCATTGGAAAGTGTCCTCAATCGTGCAAGAAAAGCATTTGATAGAATATCTCAAGAAGTTCGCAATGTTGTAATCAAAAAAGGCTCTCCAGAGGACGGTACAACTACACCAATGCGCCCCCTTCCTGGTGGCGCCAGAATGTACCCTGAAACAGACATCCCTCCTGTCACAATAACCTCACAACATTGGCAAGAGGTACTAAACAATCTTCCAATGAATCAAACAGAGCGATTAGAACGGTTACAAGAATTCAAGATTAGCGAGGACCAGATCAAACAATTATTGTCAAGAGAATTGGATGATTACTTTGTTGCTCACAACCAAGGTCTTCCTCCAAAAGCATGGGCGACAATGCTTCTTGAGAACGACGGTGAAGTTAGTTTGATGGCCCTAGTTCTTGCTGCTAAAGAAGCAGGACATGTAACCCGAGAAGGAATGACTAAACTCATCGAAGAATTTTCCGGAATGAATCCTAGTTTGGATGAAATTGCAATCAAAGCAGAAGAATTAGGAATCAAACCAGCAGATACTGGAGATTTACTGTCAATCGTCGAAAAGGTTGTCGACAGTCGACTAGATTTCGTTAAGGAACGTGGCATGGGAGCATTAGGGCCATTAATGGGGTTGGTGATGAAAGAATGCGGTGGTGCAGCAGATGGCAAACAGGTTAGTGCACTCTTACGAGAAGTGATTATGAGGCATTCTTAATGAGACGAAGTTTGATTTTAGTTTGTCTCATTTTGTGCTTGTTGATTCCTTCCTCAACTGGCGCAGATAAACATTCTAGCTCTTGGGAAATTAATTTGGAAAACGGTTATATCACGACAAAACCAATCATTGTAGATGATCAAGTAATTGTTAGAACATCCGGCTTTTGGACTGGAGAAGACCGCCCTCATGTCTACGCATTCGATATTGAGACGGGTGAAGAAAACTGGCGATTTAAGAGTGAAAATTCTACCAATCACGACATGAGTCCTCTGCTGTATATGGATGCTGGTGAAGGCGAATGTGGTTCATGGAATGAGATGGTTTTGGTAGGATGGACCGATGGACTTTTGACAGCCATCGACATCTATTCAGGTTCATTATTATGGCAATTACAGACCGAATCAGAGTCCTATGGGATAACAGGCGCAATGGCCATTGATGGAGACGATGTTGTTGTTCCTACTGGAAAAGGTCTGTCGAAGGTTTGCTTGAGTGATGGCACAGAATCATTGAGAGTGGAACTACCTGAATTAGGATGGAGAAATGGAGTAACTGTAACTGAAGAAAATTATCTTTTAGGAAATGAGAACGGTGTTCTGAATACCGTATCTAAACAGGGCACTGTCAGCAATCTAACCATTGGTGAAGGCAAGATTAGACATGCACCTGTTGTCACAGATGCTGGTGTTTTAATTCACTTACAAACAGGCACTGGATCTCAAATCTATCTCAATCAACAATTACTATTGGAAGAAGGATATTCTCCTGCAATACCGTTGTTAGTCAATCAAGACGTATATCTTGGTACTAGTTCCAATCTAATTTGGTTAGATTGTTCCATCAACTGTAGCTTGGTGGGTAAGTCTGGTTACAGTACTAATGGAGAGATATCTTACAACCATTTCAATGATACAATTTGGTTTCCATATAATTCTCCTGAAGGTGGGTGGGGTGTAGGGGCTCCCGGGGCCGGTATAGTGACTTATTCTACTGTACACGATACCTACACTACGGCAGGGATTGCTTTTGGTGCCAATGGCGAAATGGCATTTGGAAATGATAATGGAATACTGATGGTGTTCTTACCGGATGTTTCACCAAGTGATTCTGAGAAAGATGAGTCAGAACCCGATATTGATGAGGGATATTTACTACATTGGCTGATTGTATTATTATGTGTAACAATGTTCTTTTTTCAAATAATAAAGAACAACAAAATAGCGACAAAGATTGGGTTACTACTACTTCTAGTGATTATGATATTCATTTTACCCGATGTTTCGAATTTTTGGTCACAGGAAGTTGATACGTTAGAGGATCCGCCAGGAGATTGGAATGAATCTTGGCCAGAAGAATGGCGAGACACTCAAGTCATTGTATTCGAATTACCTGATGGAGAAGTTGCAATCGGTGGATTTAGCGATTATGAAAATGTTGAGGATTTGACCGATGTTGCCGCTCAGGAATCGAACATCACAATTGTGAAGGAATCTTACGATTTTGGAACTTGGATTGTCTCTTTTAATAATCTACAAGGCGATGGCTGGGAATTCACAGTCGATGGCAAACGGTCTTCTGTTGGAATGACTGAAGCAAAACTTTCAGAAGACAGTGTTGTACGATGGTCTCCAGCGTGAAGTTCAAGTCTTGAACACTCTACCGCTGTCCATGGTACTAACCGACGGGGTCCACGGCCCAACACTCGCCCCTGTCGAATTATTGGTTGTCAATATCGCTTTGATAAGCATATCATTCATCCTTTTGTGTAGGCCAACGCACTCTGCAAAAAGAGAGATCCTTGTTCTAACAAGTATTACAGTTGCAGCTGCAGCGAGCCGAATTTTACTCGAACCACTGCCGAATGTCCAACCTCTCACCGTAATGTGTTTAGTGATGGGCGCAACTCTGGGCGCTCGTAGAGGGATGGCTTTTGCAATCATTGCTACAATGCTATCCAATCTTGTCTTGTCACACGGTTTGTGGACACTATTCCAAGCAAGTGGCTGGGCAGCAGTCGCATTTGCCGGCTCTCGCCTTAGAATTGTGGCTGACAATGTTGTTGATATGAAGCGATTATCTATTACAGCAGTAATTGCATCAGTATTGTTTGATTGGTGGGTTTCATTATCCATAATAACAAGCGGAACAACAATTTCTGAATTTATGATCTATCTATTGAATGGATTACCTTTCGATGCATTGCATGCAGTAGCCAGTTTGGTTACTGTATTCTGGATCGCACCTTGGCTTACTAATTTGGTCTATGAAGAGACTGCACAACTTGCACAGCCAGAGGTAATTGGTGAGGCTGATGTCATCTCCGCTTAATGAGGTCACTATGGTCCTCGTGACCCGCGATGACCTGAAACTGTCGAAAGGCAAACTTGCCGCTCAATGTTCACACGCAGCTGTAAATTGTGCAATTCTGGCTAAGAAAAAAGCAGTTAGATTGTACGAACGCTGGAATAATGTAGGGGCACGCAAAATCGTACTACGCGCTGACGATGAATCACACCTTCGACAATTGTATGCTAAGGCGTTAGCAGGAGGCCTTGTGTGTTCATTAATCAAAGATGCAGGACATACTGAAATTCCTCCGGGGACAGTCACAGTTCTTGGGATTGGGCCATCGCCTCGTTCGGCTGTTGATGCAATAACCGGTGACCTGAAACTGCTTTGAGTGAAAGCGGCGTGGACTGTCCATGCGCGAGTATCCATCTGACCGTGTAGATGTGCGAAGCGACACAGTAACAAAGCCTACTGCGGCTATGCGTGCAGTAATGGAAAGAGCAGAAGTCGGAGACGATGTTCTTGGAGATGACCCAACGGTGAACGAACTTCAAAACCGTCTAGCACAGATGTTTGGAAAAGAGGCAGGGCTATTCGTTGCTAGTGGGACTATGTCAAATGCCATCGCACTGAGAACACATACCGTACCTGGCGATGAAATCGTATGTGACAAAACTGCTCATATCTACAAGTACGAAGGTGGAGGTTATGCAGCATTGTGTGGAGTCTCGATTTCTCTTGTTGAAGGCGAAGGCGGTCTCATGACAGCGAATCAGGTAAAATCAGCTATTCGAAAAGCGGAAGGTTCGGGCTCACATTATCCTGATGGCAAATTAGTTTGTGTTGAGAATACTTCTAATCTTGGAGGAGGCGCTTGCTATACCCAAGAGGCGTTAGATGAAATCGCAGCAGTAGCTAAAGAAAATGACTGTGCAACTCATATCGACGGTGCTAGAATATTCAATGCCTCAATTACTACTGGCGTAGATGTTGCACGAATGTGCAGAGATTATGATTCAGTATCAATATGTTTGTCAAAAGGACTGGGGGCACCAGTGGGTTCCGTTCTTGTTGGCTCTCAAGAATTCATCAACAAGGCTCATCGCTGGAGAAAAATGTTCGGAGGAGGATGGAGGCAAGCAGGCGTTCTTGCGGCTGCAGGATTGTATGCATTGGACAACCATGTGGATCGATTGGCAGAAGACCATGCACGCGCAAGAAGAGTAGCTGAAGCAATAGATGCAATGGACAACTTTAGTGTCGATTTAGAAGCGGTCCAATCGAATTTAGTTTATGTCAATTGTAACATTCCTGCTGCTGATGTAGTGGCCTCTTTAGCAGAATATGGCATCGATATGTTTGATTTACCATACAATAGGGTTAGAGTCGCAATTCACCTTCATATTACAGATGAAGATGTTGACCGAATTATTGCTGCTTTCGCTGCGCAATAATGGCTGCAAACATTGTCAGCGCCAGTACTGGCAACAAACCAATACTTGGTAAAACACCATCTTCATCGGAGTCTTCCTCTTCGACAGAATCTTCAGAATTGTCCTCTTCTTCTGCGTCAATGACCTTTGGCAGAATTACTTCATGGATCAGATGAATTTCTAAATCGTTATCGTCATATGCACTGGGTAAGGTAATTTCCATTGTCCCAGTTTGGTTTTCTCCTAGTTCAATAATAGCTCTAACACTCTCATGGTAGTAGTTTTCTCCATTACTGCCGTCAGGGAAATAAGCCAAGTCTTCAACCACCCATATGGATGATTTAATTGTGCTATTCGCAGGGAAATTTGACATGTCAACATTTAGATTCCATGCTACTACTCCACTCATATTTCCTTCATCTGGTATCCATCCCAATGAAGAAAAACCACTGCCAATGCCCAGATAGTTCTGGAGGTTAGTGTTGTAATCTTCTTGTAATGAATCGCTTGCAGGTACGCTTCCAATCTGTTGTATCGTACCGTTGAAAATTACGGTTGGAGGGATTCTCTGCTCATATCTTTCAATCCACCGCTCATCTCCTTCTTGAGAACCAAGAGGGTCTTCATTTTCTGAAATGAATCTATGGAAATGGTATTGTTGCATATGATTGGTTTCTTCAACATCATCTAGAGCATGTTCGACTTCGACACAGTTTGTACACCAGGTCGCGGTGTAATCCTCAACAATAGCCGGGAGCTCAGAAAATTCGAGGGTAATATTTGCAGATGAAGTGGCATTGATTTGGACACCACCAAAGACGGCCCCTACTTTATCCAAATTCTCAGGCTGGCCGGCTGTAGAGGAGGGAATAATTGAAATTAGCATAATCAGAATGATGCTGATGACCTTTGCTCGCATAGTACTGCTATTCGTATCTCCGATATAGTGGCGTTGGGTCGAATTGTTTTACATGTATCAGGCGTGGGTTCAATAACCCCCGCCGTTGAGCATATCCGTCCCGTGGTGAAAATCAATGATGTCTGCTAAGGAATCCAAACCAGCAATCCTTTCTATGGAAGCGATAGAAGCTGGCGTCGGCACTCCTGAGTGGTTACTTGAGGCAATTGTTCAAGGCCAAAGAATAATGATTATCCACCCAACAGAATCCTCGAGAAAACAGACTATTACTAAATTACATTCGATAATGGATGGAGGGCTAGTTGATTCATCACATCACCTTACTCTTCAGAGATTCATCTCCATGCTACATATCGATTTACGATTACCTGCAATAATGGAAGATGATGGCGTAACATTCGAATTAACGCATAGAGCCTTGTCATCACACGCATCAGATTACGGCTTTCCTATTATTCACCAAAACCCTCAGAACTCATGGTCCCGTTCTAGAACACAGAGGATCTTGGCACTTCATAAAGAGATTATTTCGCTAGAAAAGCCGCAGTATTGGGAGGACGATCCAGGAGCAATGTCCTGTGATAAAGTTTTGAAAAGGCTTGAGTCTAAAATGGGGATGACTCATCCTGCACGTAGGGCAAAAGTTGTTCTTGACGGATTAAGTGAAACTGAAACAATACCTTTCACGCTACGGGATGTATCAGGAATAATAATGCTAGATCATGCCAGTAGTTTAACCGAAGTAGAGATAGCAATATTGAGAAAAATAAGCCAGCAAGTAAATTTTCATCAGTTGGTCAATCCTGGTTCTCATCGTCTAGGATTCCATGGAGAATATGTCGAGGACATACACCCCGTCAGAAAGCAATCAGATCTCCCCGGTTGGGTGCCTGAACATCAAGTCTGGATTCCTGAAAAGAAACAGAATTGGAGATCGTCTACTTCAGAGAGCGAGATTTTTCATCTAATGGTAGAATCTGAGAATCAATCAATTTCGGCAATAGGCGACATATTGTCTCGGGTTGATGGCGATGTGTTGATTGTTGATGGAGACTCAAACAATACACAAAGGAGCCTAGCATCACATTTTGAGAATCAAGGTATACGTTTGCGTGGAGAAGCAGCCTCCATCTCTTCATCTCCGGCTGTTTCCCGTATACTTTCTATTTTGAAAATCTCTCGTGGTGAAGAAGCATGGTCACTAAAGCGCCTTACAGATATGGTGGAGCAAATCGTACTTCCAATGACTTGGAGAATATTGGATATTAAGCACCCTAGTAATTCGGATTGGGCTCCAAAATTGCATCCTGAGACTCTTGTAGAAATTGCAAGAGGATTCCATGTTTTAGGAGGCAGAGGTTCTTTGCGCAGATGGCTTTCAACACTCTCTCAAGCAACGCCCCGTTTCACTGGCGATGACGACCAGTCTAGGGCGCTAGAAGAAAGTCAATGGTGGCTGTCTGCAATTGCGAGATGGATGTCACCTATACTTTCAAAACAAGATAGGGAAGTTGCAATGCAGAATTGCGTGGGATGTATTTCAGGAGAGGATTTACCTTTACCTGAACCATTAGAGAACCCGATTCTTTGGTTCAATTCTCTTCTAGCGCAAATCGATTGGCAATTACTATCGTCAAGGGATTCAGTAGAATCTAATTCAATACCCGGACTTCAGTATTTTATTGAATCAATAACTAGGCTTACCCAAGAAATCGGTACAAATTTCGCAGATGGCGATTTCTATGAAATGCTTCAGAATCTGGCAAACAAAACTCAACTCCCTTCACGCAGAGGAACCGATACAGGAATCAGAATCCTGAGCCCGAACCAAGCTCTGGGTACGACTTCCGATTTACTGATTCTTAGTGGACTAAACTCTAATGCCTGGTCAATGAAATCGCCACCCGTTCCTTGGTTAGATGAAAAATCGAGAATGAAGCTTGGAATAAACCGTCCCGATGATGAATTAAGAAAGGGAAGGCACTACCTTAGGAACCTCCTAAATAGTTCAAAGACAGTGATAATTCTAGATTCCAGTTTACAAGATGGAATTGAACCAGCAGGTCCACTAGAAGAGTGGTTTAGTATAATTTCTACTAATGATGAAAGTATCGATTTAGAGAAGCCCCCGCCATTCTTTGAACCTGATGTTTGGAACCCTGAGACTCCCGACCGATCTTGGGTTTGGCAAATGATTCCAAACCTTGGTCTTCGATTGGTTCACAAAGTTAGCTCAATGGAAATGCTTGCACAGAGAGTAAGAACCCACCGAAGTGGAACTCTGCCCAGAGACGAAGTTCAAAGAGCAGGTCTAGCATTGATTGAGGATAGAGAAATAATCAGATCTCCATTGAACAAACATTCTCTTCTTGAGGCTGCCAAGATAGAAATCTTACCAGATCAATACCAAAGACGAAGTGATATTTCATCATTTGAAACTGGAGAAATATTCCCATTCCAGGACTCTGGAAAGATGATTAGAACCAAGGATTACAAACTCATTCCAAACAGAAACAATATCCCAAATGCTAGGGATTCACCTCAATGGCCTCACCTCGGAGAAATAACCGAAAAGAAAAATATTCTAGGTATCGACCCTCGGCCAATAGTTCCTACATCGACAGGAATCAAGTCTTTGGACGAGAGAATTGGTATTGAAGGTGTGAATCTGAAACTTCCAAAGGTATGGTCACAAAGTCGTTTACAAGCATGGCTATATTGCCCAAGGAATGCATGGTTCGAACGCCATCTGAGATTAGGACGGGAAGAAAATGTTCCTGAGGATTTGGCTGCAAATGCTAGAGGGAATATTGTTCACTTTGTCGAAGAGGCAATTTTACGAGCCCATGGTTTGGAAGAAGATCATGTCCCATCAAATCCAGTGACATTAACTGAAGGCCAATTAGATATTAACGAAGCTTGGCAAGTCGCACTCAAAACACTAGTTGTAAAGGCTCCTTGGATGAAACGTGCTGACGGAGTTGCAGCCCATCGCTGCAGAGATTTAATTGGAGTATCTCCCTCGATTTGGAATTCTTGGTTGGATGGAGAACAACTTATTCCAATTGGTGGGCGTTTAGGCAGAATGATTCAATCGGATTTCGAATTGAGTGGGTGTGCTCCTTTGGCTAGTGAATGGGAAGTAAATGATAATGGCAAATCAAATGTGACAATTGTGCTACCGCCTTCTCCTGAGCAGGACGGAGAGGAAAAGAGTTTCAGATTTACTGGCTTTATCGACAAAGTCGATGCCGTAATAATAGATTATAATTTTGAAAAGGTAGCAAAAACTGTACCTTTAGATTTGAATCTAAATCAACATGTGCCAGTTAGTAAATTAGTAATAATTAGAGATCTCAAATCCATGGATGGAGCTAGTGATGATGGGAAAGATAATCGGCATATGAAAGGCCTCTTCGATGAATTACAACTTGCTCTATATGCTAGAGCGTGGGAGATTGGAAATCCGGGGCATAGAGTCATTGGAGTGGGAGTTACTCAGGTGGGGATGGCCACTCAGCCATGGATTGAACTCGATCCAGATTTCGTGGATATTTTGAGCGACTGTTCAGTAGGTTCAGTGACTCAAAATTTAGTAAATCAATATCGCCGTCCTGGCGAGTCAAAACCAGCCATATCGAATCCATTCAGAGCATGGATGCGAGAAAGGATTACAACCGCTGTTCGAATTATTGAGAATGCTAAAGCAGGAAAAATACCCTGTAATTGCCCAACAATTGACTCATGCCGCAGTAATAAGAGAGGTGGATAGTGATGAAGTTAAATCACTCTCAAAAGTTGGGACTTGATATTGACAGGCATATCGCATTAGATGCTGGCGCCGGAACAGGTAAAACTACAGTAATGGCTCACCGTTATGTACAGCATATTTTGTCTTATAATCAAAGAGCAACAAGAGTTCTGCCACCCGGGGCGCGCATACCTCTCAAAGGCATGGGCGCAATTCGTTGTCCAGCTAGAGAGAGGACCTCTATCAAAGACTGGCAAGGATTACTTCCAACCGAGACGGTTGCCATAACCTTCACAAGAAAAGCTGCAGCAGAATTGAAAGGTCGAATTAGAAGGCTGATATCTTCACTAAGAGCAACACCTCCTGCCAAAGGGGACATTAACGGTGTCCACGATACTAGGATTTCCGACCAAGGTGATGTAGAGATGCTACTTTCCCTATTGGAAGATGCTCCGATTTCAACAATCGATTCATTTCTCTCTTCAATAGTATCTCCTTGGATAGGTATGGTTTGTGACAACCCTGCCAGTGAACAAGTCGATGAAGAAGGTAGCATTTTACTCCGTGAAGAAGCGATACGTACCGCCTGGCGCCTTCAGAAAGGCATCGATGCCGTAGAAGTTGGAATGTCTGGTGACATTGAGGCGTTTTTAGAGGCAAGAGATAGATTATCGGTTCGATTAGGTGGCCAAAATGCATCTTCAACCGTGATAAGAGGCCTCATGAAGCGTTCCTTATTTGTTGAAGAAGCAGCGAGATCAATGGGCGATAAAGGTAGAAATATTTTGGTGGAAGATCTCGATCATTTATTTTTGAATCCAACAACTGAAATTATAGATGAATGGTACTTGGATTTCCGTACATTGATAGAAGAGTGGGTCGATAATTGGCTAGATGGAGGCTGCCACTTCATCACTGGTGCTGATCGATTAGATGGAATGACTCGGTTCAGATATGTGCAGCATTTGTGTACACTTAATTCACAAGATCAAATATGGCGATTACAATGGGTTTGGTTAGTTTCTCATGCAATTGCTTCTGCTGAAAATTTGGACAAACTACAGTGCAAGCCATTATCACGAGCCACACCTCCAAGTTCGAAGGGCTGGCCCTCAGGAATATTATCCAAGAGTGCAAACAAGGCAATGACAACAGAAGTCAAGAATTTGATAGCTAGTAATGCAGAGGAACTTTCAGTCCCAATCCGTTCAATGATGAATACTTCAAGTGGTTTATTGTTGAGGAGCATAGGGCGCGCATCTTTCCTCCTCAATCCTAGTATAGCCGAACCGACACCGATCGAGGGCCAATATGCGCATCCACCAAGGCTTGGAATCACACTTCCACAGTTACCCGTTGACCGAGCTATGAGATTGACAACAGAATTAGAGATTGAAGTAATCCAAGATCTATTCACTGTGAATAACGGAGTTCAAGAAATTTTGACTCGGTTAAAATCCTTAGAAGGTGTGACCGATTATGACGATATGCACCGTTATGCTGAAGATTTGCTATTGGCGAGATGTCCGGCTGTTTGCCGGACATGGTACCCGAAAAATGTGATTGATGCCCTAGATTCTCTAGGAGACAAACCTTGGTTGGATGAACACCTTACAAAAGCAATAATTGCAAGTAGTGGCAAACCAGAAGTTCATGAAGATTTGATGAGAAGGATTACGATTTTACGAGACTTAAGACGCGGATTCCGGGCTTTTATTATCGATGAATATCAAGATACTAATCCTCAGCATTTCAGATTATTATCTCGCTTATGGGGTCGTCGTCATTTAGAGCCTGATGAGTTAAGACCTCCTGCTGGAGAATGGGATCCAACGGTTTGTATTGTCGGAGATATGAAACAGTCAATCTACCGGTTCCGACAAGCAGAACTTACAGTCATGCGAAGGGCAGTGGAAATTATCCGTAGCATAAATGTCGATGAATCCATTATGGAACATCGTCTTGATGATCTGAAAAGTCCAGGCTGCGCAAGAGACCCTCGACCTATTCCTGGCAAAGGTGAAGAAGGAACAGGTTTCATCCGTTCGAGTGAGATGATATCTGAAGATTCCAAGAGACAAAAATGGGTATCTTTCGAAAAGGATGATGGCCCAGAGAAAGCAGACCAAGAAGCAATTTTGAAACGTTCCCAAGGCCATATTGAAATGCGTACAAATCATCGAACTTTACCTAAATTGATGAATACAATGAATCATATTTTCCAAGACACCTTTTCGCGACGCCACCAAACTCTTCCCGGGCCTTGGCATGCTGAACCACAAGACCTTTTGCCGGGCAGGATTTCTGAAAACGAACCTGGTTTTGAATGGGTTTTACCGGCGCGTACCGAAGCTAGTGCAATTTCTCAAGACCTTACAATACCGATAAATCCGTTTGATAACATAGACTCTACCAATAGAGATCTAGCAAATCAGTTGTTAGCAAAGCGTTTGGTTTCATTGTTCAATGGCCAGAAAGTGAGGGTCAAGGATTGTAAACAAGATACGTGGAAAGAGGTAGGGGTGGCCAAGCATCAAATCTTACCGGAAGATGTTATGATTTTAGTATCTTCTAGAGGGAGAATTCCCGATCTACTAAATGTATTGGAAGAACATGGAATTCCCGCTATTGCAGATAAGCAGGGCGTTTTACTTCAAAGACCAGCAGTACAACCTCTAATGGCTTTACTTTGGCTCGCATGTTCTCCTACTGATAGAGCAGCGGCATTAGCCGTAGGGCAATCATGTTTGGTCGGATTAGATGACTCATCATTGAATGACCACTTATCAAAAAGTACTGGAAATCAAATAACAGGGTTAGCAGAAATCGCACCAACTTCAGAATTAAAATCACTGCTTATTAGAATTGAAAAACAAGTTGCAAATAATGATATTCGTAGTGCGATTATTACTGCTATAGACCATTCCGATTTACTTATGGCATATCCTAGAGAAGGAGATAGGCAGGATGTAAATAATTGGCTTTCGTTATTTGAGAGGATTTTGGATAAAGAAGGCGGCGATGCTGCACTTGCACAATTAAGGTTGAGGGAATTAGCAGAATTAGGTGAAGATGGACCAAAGAGTACTTCTGATGCAACAACTGGTGCAGTTCAGATTCTAACGATTCATAGTTCAAAAGGATTGGAATCACCAATTGTAGTTCTGTACGACCCATTCAATATAGGTTCTAGAGATTCTAATTTCTCTTCTAGAGAGAACGTCTTGGTTACACCAGAAATGATAGCAGGAAGGATTCACCCTTGGAGAGGAGTTTCTAAGCCAGAAAGTGGATTATGGACCCTTGCCTCTATGATGGAAAAGGGACAAGGTTTGGCGGAAAGACGTCGCCAATTTTATGTCGCTTTAACGAGGGCAAAAGATCGAGTTATTGTCGTGGGAGCTTCTAGTTCTGGCGCTAATATCTCAGCCGACGGGTATCTGGAAATGAAGCGAGGTAAGTCTCGCGAAAATATGGGTTACATGCTACTGGATGGGCTCGCTCATTCATCTATTGTGGCGGGGGATGAGGGTTGTATTTGGTCCGAAGGAGGACTCGAACAAACTGACGCAACTCTTCGAATTGATCCAAGCAGATTATTAGAAAATGGACATTTGCCTAGCGACAGCGTTAACGGTATAGCAATTTTCCATCACCCCTCATGCTTCGAATCAATACCTCTGCAATCACCTTTGCAAAAGTGGCAAAATAGAATTAATGCTGTTGCCCATGCGGCCACAGTAGAACCTTCACGCAAAACACGAAAAACGACTCATGAAATCGGGCTACCTTCGCATTCATTAGATGCGGCTTGGCATTGCCGTAGAAGGCATTGGCTAGCTATGCGAATGAATTGGCGTGCCGAACCACTGAACTTCATCCCAATAAAAAATCAAGAAGATTTCTGGCCATCGCCAACAGAATTTGGCTCACTATTTCATCGCTTATTGGAAATTGGATTGGCTAACCCTGCAACGGAAAGTAAAGATCTCGATGCTACCTGGACAGAATCTCAACCAAATCGATTATTGGATGATGATACTTTTGATGAGGTATTGGCTCAGTCCTCATTTAGCAATCCTCAAATGATTAAAAGAGTGCGTTCAAGAATGTATCATCTTGCAAAATTAGTCGATGATGGCGCACTTGGTAAATTAACTCAAGGAGAGAGTTTTGATGGAATGATTGTCGAAGGATTAAGAACAGAATTGCCATTTAATTTCGTTTGTAAATCCAAGCATAATATCGAACGAAAAGCGTGGTCCCCTAAGGGTGAAATTTCGTTAGTAAAAGTCGAGGAGGTTCATTCGATATTCGATGGTAGAGCGGATTTGGTTTTGGCTCTAAGGGATACAGATGGCAATGGTTGGCTGCAAGTTGTCGATGCTAAGACGAAAGGGTGCTTATCAGCTTACAATCGACAATCTCCAGAAGAGGGTCATCCACTACAATTCAATGTAGATAACGACTCGCCATTTGCTCAAAGCGATTCGGAAAAAGACATATTGTCAGATCACCGGTTACAATTAACATTGTACTGTCTGGCTTTGGAAGAAAATGAAATGAAGAAGCCACAAAATATTCGCCGTAAGATTCTCCCTCCTGCGATTTTAGTTGCGGCATCTGGCAGAATGGTCAGGATGAAAGATGATGATTATGATAAAGCAAAATCAGATCTAAAGGAATTGATTTCTTGGATGGGCTATATTTCTGCTATTGAAGATGGACATCAACCGCCTGAATGCTCGAATCCCGGAGTATGCAAAGAATGCCTATTCTTTTCAGGATCAATCAGTTTGGAAGAATCTAATGATTAGCCCGCCCAAGCATAACCAATGTTCCAGGAAACCCTTCTTTGGAAGCTACTTGATGCATTTCAATATCAACAAACCCAGCCGCTTTCATAGCACTCTTCCATTGTGAGATTTCCATTGTAGTCATGTGTACTCCAACATGTTCGGGCCAGGTTAGAGATTCTTCATGTTCTTTGTAATGATCCACGCCTGCAACTAAAATTCCTCCATCATTCAACCATTCATCGTGAATTTTAGCAATCATTTCTACAGGGTCTTGTAAGTAATACAAAAATTCCATCGAATGGACCAAATCAAATTTCATGTCAGGTTTCCACTCTGGAAGTAATCCATGAGAATATTTGTGCTTAGAATCTGTCGATTGTGCCTTGTTAATCATTTCTTTCGCACCATCAACACCCTCGCTGTGTGCAGCGCCCAATTCAGTGAGCATACGTGTAACCCATCCATTCCCACATCCTAAATCAATTACAGAGAAGTTTTTCTGAACTTTAGGGAGAGCAAGTTCTAACATTGCCTTAACTGAAGGCGCATGCCCACGTTCCATGCCCTCGTCTTTTCCGATTAACGCCCATTGTGAGAACACTTCAGTGGCAGACTTATGTTCCATGAATCGTTGCTAATCAATGACCTCAATAAACCGTGTGGACTAATCGAAAGGAACATGTTCTAGGTTTGGCTGCACAAGATATGCAACACACTACGCAGAGTATTGATGATGTTTTGTACCCGAACATTGAACCATACACGGCCGGTTTTCTACAGGTCTCAGATTTGCATACTATTGCGTGGGAGTGTAGTGGTAATCCCGAAGGAATCCCTGTAATAGTAATCCATGGAGGGCCAGGTGGAGGTAGTCAACCATCTTATCGTCGATATTTCAATCCTGAAAAGTTCAATATCATCCAATTTGATCAAAGAGGTTGTGGCCAATCTACGCCTTATGCAGAATTAAAAGACAATAATACCCATTCGTCAGTATCCGATTTGGAGAGTTTAAGAGAGTATTTTGGAATTGATAAATGGCATGTTTTCGGTGGTTCATGGGGGTCTACATTATCCCTAATCTATGCACAAAACCATCCTGAAAGAGTTCATAGTTTGGTCTTGCGAGGTATTTTCATGTGCAGGAAAAGTGAATTACATTGGTTCTACCAGGACGGGGCTAGCCATATTTTCCCTGATGCATTTGATTCTTACAGAGATCACATACCAGAATCCGAGCAAGGAAATTTGATCGAGGCCTACTATTCTAGGCTGATAAGCGAAGATGTTGAAACTAGAAGGTCAGCAGCTAGAGAATGGACTCGTTGGGAGATGGCTACTAGCAGACTATTCCCTGACCCGGAATATCTCGATAAAGCAGAAGATTTGGATTTCGCAGTAGCCTTTGCAAGAATCGAATGCCATTATTTCATCAATGCAATTTTTGTTGAAGAAGCATTTATTCTCAATAACGTTTCAAAAATAGCAGAAATAACTACTACGATTGTTCAAGGAAGATATGATATTGTTTGCCCAACCAAGAGTGCTTGGGAATTACATAAAGCGTTACCAAACAGCAATCTAGTCATTGTTCCAGACGCTGGACATTCGATGGGAGAGGTTAGCATTGCTCGCGAATTAGTTGCAGCAACCGACAACATCTAATTTCTACAAGATTCAATAAATATCGCACGGTTCAAGCGTCGGCTTGATATGTATGGCCAATCTCGGTAGATAGGAAGGCATAGCCTTAGGTGAGAAAATGTCCGAAAACGGAACCATCACTCCAGAGACGCAGATTAAGGAACTCTCAGAGAAACTTGCTGAAGAAACAGAGCGCCTTCTCATACTGATGGGCGCTTATGAAAAGCAAGAGAAAGAGCTTGTCAGTACGAAAGCCGAAATTGAAGTCCTAGAGAAAGAAATCGTTGAGCGTGAAATCGAAAAAGAGAGCCTTGAAGCACTTCTTACTGAGAAAGATGCTAGAATTCGAGATTTAGAGATGAAGGCGAGCAAGTCTGGAAAGCAGGTTGAACACCTCGAGCCAGAATTGCAAAAGATGGAAGAGAAGTTTGCAAGAGAAAAGGATAGATTGGGCAAGGTATTCTCTATCGCTGAAGAATTAGATAATGATCTCAGATTGGCAGTTGTTGAACTCCAAACTCGTGATGAGTGGTATATGGCACATATGTCATTATTCGAAGATCTCAACAAGGCAATAAAGGTTCGATATGAAATGATTGAAGCCGCTGCAGAAGCAGAACGCCAATCTCAACACATGGGTCGAGCAATCACTGAAAGAATGGATGAGATGGTTGAGGCAAGAGCTGCTGAAATGACCTTGTCCGAGGCTTCAGAGATTGAAGAAGAGGCAAGTGGAGAAGTGACCGTATCCGCAGATGATGCTACCGATGAAGCCGAAGCAGAAGATGAGTGGAATTGGTCAGAATCAGTTTTGACTGGAGTCATGGAAAAGAACGGAATCACAGATCGTGAGGCTTTCATTGAATTTGCTAAGGCATACGATATGGATGGAAATCAATATTTGAAAGGCTCCGAATTAGGAGCTGCGGCAGCAGATTATGTTGCAAAAGATGAACCTGCTGAGGAAGAACCGGCAGAAGAAGCAGCTGAAGAAGAAGCAGCCGGAGAAGAAGCAGCCGAAGAAGGTTCATCAAGTGGCCCTGAAGTAACTTGGAGAACCTCTGGCGATTCATCTGCCGATCAGTGAGTTGAGTAAATGGCTCTACTCGCCAGAGGCGGATTTCTGCCTGTAATAACTCCTGCATTGATGGGGACTGGTTTCATTCTAGTCGGGTGGTTTGTTGATCCACTTTATGGAATATCTCCAGGATTAGGTATATTCATGTTGATGCTTTCAGCATTCTTTGCTAATTTCTGGCGAGATCCTGACCGGCCTATTCCTCGTGATGAAGGCGTGATTGTTTCTCCAGCTGATGGACATGTAATGTTTGCACGTAGGGAAAGAGCAACAGGGCGCAGACCTTCTAGCGAAGAAGTTGAAGGCGCAGAAGAGGATGAGCATACTGGAACTTGGCATCCTGAACCTTGTGAAGATATACTCTCATTTTCTACCGAACAAAGGTTCGAAGCAGTACCAGAAGGCGAGGAATCGGATACTGATGTTTGGAGAATTGCAGTATTCATGTCTCCACTCGATGTACACGTCAATCGCTCACCAATAGCTGGTAAAATTATTCGAATGGAACACAGAACTGGAAAGGGACTTCGCAGGGGACCGTTTTTGCCAGCATTCAGGAAAGAAAGCGAGTACAACGAGAGAGTGAGGACACTGTTCGAAAGAGAAGATGGCTTGATAGTTGAAGTCATGCAAATTTCAGGGGCACTAGCTCGAACAATTATTCCTTGGACAGGTGAAGGCGACATGCTTCGTAGAGGCGAACGATTTGGAATGATTCGACTCGGGAGTCGCGTAGATGTTAGAGTTCCTGCAAGCCAATTCAAACCATGTGTGATCAGTGCTGAGGATGGTGACAAAGCACATCCAAAGGGCGAGTTTGTTAAAGCAGGTTCAACAATTCTTTACAAGGGGTTGTAGTATGGGCTTCAAGAAAGAAATTCTGCCATTTTTTGTAATGCTAATTATTGCAATTCCATCAGGATACTACTTCGTAGGAAAAATGGTGTATGATCAAGTCGCTCATACGAATACAGATTGCTGGGGTAATTTTGATCAAAATACTCCAGAACAATTCGCACCTCTTCGAAAAGAAGTTCCTTTGAATGAATCGTTGGTTAGCGAGAATCTAACTGATAATATCATGAATAATCTTTCAGAATATTGGTGGCCTGGATACCAACATGCAACAATTGAAATCGAAGGTGAAGACCTGTACTTGTCAGCATGGTATTACAATCAAAGTGAAACTGCGCCATGGATTATTTTCACTCATGGAATTAGAGGCTGTAAATCCGGTGGAGAATTATTGATTCCATCAGGAATGCTATTGAATGCTGGATTCAATGTGATTGTCTATGATTTGAGGGATCATGGTGAATCCTCAATCGATGATGACCGGGTTTCTGGTGGTCAAGATGAATGGCAAGATGTAGTTGCAGTATTCGATTGGTTGGTTGAAGAGAAAAATGCAGATCCAGACGCAATCGGGTTATTTGGAACTTCAATGGGGGCTGGGACATCAGCCATCGCATTTTCTTTAGATGAGAGAATACAAGCGGTATGGCTTGATTCAGGTTATGCTGACATGGGAGATATTGTGGTTGAAGAATTAGAGTTCCAAGGGCTTCCAACCTTCTTGGGTCCTGCTGGAATCTTTGCAGGCAAAATATCAGCAGGACAAAATTTGATTGAATATTATCCACTAGAGGCGGCATCAGAAATTGGTGACAGACACATGTATGTTGTCCATGGTAATCAAGACAAAAGAGTTAGATTACACCATGGTGAAGAAATGTGCGAAGTAGCCATGGAAAACGGAAATGAAGAAAACATAGAATGTTGGTTTGAGGATTCTGTAATCAGATTCGATGTTGGTGAAGGAATGGATAGCGACGAGCATGTAACATTGATGCTGACGCATACAGATGAATACGAAAACCGCCTTGTAGGCTTTTTCACCGAGTCTCTAATGTGAGCGAGGATTCAAACACGCGAAGCGAGACGGATTACTATGGCGAATGGTAAATTGACCATGGTTGGTGAGTCCGAGAAAAGGGCTGCACGAATTCATGATTTGGTCAAAGCGCCAGCCAACGCCCCTTGGGCACAGGAGCGGAAAAATTCCTGGGATGCAAAAGACCCAGCTACGGTTTACTACACTCCTGAAACTCTTGCAGATGGTACACCAACCACGGCACTGACAGTTATTCTAAGAACCAAAGGTTGCCACTGGTGGTGGTCGAGTGGTTGTACGTTTTGCGGTTATTTCAACGACACACGTGACGATGTTACTAGCAAAGACCTACATTCACAATGGGAAAAATCTCTTGCAAGGTTTGATGATTTTGAATCCATGGGTATGGTCAAAGTATACACCTCAGGGAGTCTATTAGAAGATAGAGAAATCCCAGTAGATTTCCAAGAAAGAGTTCTTCGTGATTGCCATGAGATGGGCAAGGAATTGGTTGTCGAGAGTCGTACAGAACAATTATCCAAAGATAAGTTAGAGTGGGCGACCAGTATTAATCCTAAATTTTCGGTAGCGATTGGTCTTGAGGCATACGATGATGAAGTTTTACGATTCCACGTCAACAAAGGATTTAGTATCAAAAGTTGGGATAAAGCAGTTGCGAATTTATCACATTTCGGACTTCGAATCAAAACATATCTGATGTTTAAACCTCCATTCATGAGTGAAGGCGATGCATTATCTCATGGTGCAAAGTGGATTAGAGATGTTGCTTCACGAAGTGATGAAATCAGTGTAAATCCAATGAATATTCAGAGAGGTACTGTGATTGATCGATTGTTTAGAGCAAATGAGTACCGCCCTCCGTGGCTTTGGTCATTGATACAATTGATTAAAGATGTACACTATGACATCCATCCAACCAATTCTGGAAATGGTGCAGAAGATCAAGTCTGCCGATTGATTATCCATCCGACCGCAGGAGGGAAAGTCAGAGGTGCTCACAATTGTGGCACATGCGATAGCGATGTTGTAGCAGCAATTGAAAGGTATTCAGTGAGCGGAGACATACATGACCTAGATGGCTTAGATTGTGACTGCAAACAAGTTTGGGAAAGCGAAATTCAAGTAGATAATTCAATGCCAATTCCACTTGGTTCGGGTAAAAACCGACGTGGAGATGCAATTTCACACCTACGCTCACCTTGAGATTTTGCTGGTCAATGTTTATGACCATACCACAGTTGGCATAAATGACCCCTACGGGGTCAAGGTGATATCATGACCAACAACACCATCCTGCCAGACGTATCCGAAGGAGTCGCAGAACCATCTTCATCCCGAGTAATTCTTGTTATCATGTGGGCAGGACTATTGGGACTCATCGCAATGTTTAGCAACATTTTCGGATGGGATAATTTACCTGTAATCGGAGAGATAATACCTTTCATGGATAACCTTGGAGGTTCTGGAATTTGGTACTACTTGATTGGAATAATAGTTGGATGCGGCATGATAATTTCCAATCTTATCGGAGGAGTCCTTTCGGACTAGGAGGTGTAATGTATGTCTGAGGCATTTACTACTGCAGCAATTTTACTAACATTTCTCCTATTCTTCACATATTACATGCAGAAAGGATTTGGAGGAATGAGCAATCCTCTTCGCCAATTTGGAATGTTTCTTCTCACTAAAGCAGCAGGGCCTGCTACTGACATGTTCCAAGAGAAGGAAGGATTTGGAGCAAGAACCTGGATGCAAACTGGTGTATTTTGGTTAGTCCTTGCTGGAGTAGGAGGTTTTCTTTCAGCATGGCACAACTATGATCCGGCTGCATTAGATTCACTATCCAATGTTGGTTGGTCATATGATGATGGAAGTGCACTTGCTTACTTCAATGAAGTAGCTATGACCACCGCTCTTTTCGCTATTCTATTGGGTGGCTCATTGGTTGCACATACTAGAACAACAGGTTCAGGACTTGCCAGTGAAGCAAATGCGTCTATGATTGCAATGGCTTGGACTGCACAAGCATTGATCGGACTAGTTCTTTGTGCTCTTGATTATTGGGATGTATTAACTTACGGTACTACTGAAATGGCACTATACGGTTTGGTTTCGGCAATGCTGGTATTGAGTCTATTAGTCAATTCGATAATAACATTAGGAAATAGAGGAAACTCCCCTATTTCAGTCCCTTCATGGTTCATGATTCTTGCATTGGTTGTACTTCTATTCAGTAGAGTTAGCAGTGCATTGGGAGAAGCTCTTGATTGGACGGGGACTGTTTGGATTGCAGATATAATTGCATCAGGGTGGGTGCCATTGGCTTTGATGTTCGCAGTTGGCTACCATGTCTTGTCACATGTTACTGGACAACCAATATGGTCTGGAAGTTTGACAAAAGCATCGATGTTCCTTTTATTCGTAACAGTACCACCATTCTTCTTATCAGAATCTACTCACGCAGACTCGTTCACTCAATCAATTGGTGCGATTTTAGTTACAGTTGGATTGATGCCAATCTTTGCAGCGTCTGCGAATATGATTGCTACAATGCGAGGTAATGCTAGTGCAGTAGTAGATAGCCCAGGGGCAACAGCAGCGGCAGCCGGAGCGATTCTTCTTCCGTTATACGCAATACTTGGTTTCTTTACAGGACTAAATGTCATGGTTGGCGATGGAAGTTTATCCAATGTTGCAGATGTAGTAAACTCGTCTTACCTGTATGTTATTGGTGGTCTGTTTGCTTTAGCGGCACTCTTCCATTCATACCCTCTAGTTTCTGAAAAAGAATTGACTGGATCAGCTGGAATTGCATCGTGGCTACTTATCGCAGGTGGACTTCTATCAACTGTGTTATTCTTGATGAGAGGTTGGTCTGAGAATGCTCTGGTAGAATCTGGAGTCGAAGATACATCAATCGGATTGTCTGGATTTGCAATCACGGGTTCATTCGCATTCTATGGTGTCGTAATTGGTTACCTAATCGCTGGAAACTGTATCGTAAAGACTCTTCTAGGAGGTAATGCAAAACCATCTGCAGTTGGAAATGAAAGCGACATTAACACTTACAATTTGGTGGAAGGAACAACATCTATTCGCGCTCTATTCGGCAGAGGAGTTGGTGTCGACACCACACTTATTGTTGGTAATTCTGAAGAAGAGGGTCCTAGCGGCTCAACAGTGATCGAAGTATCTGCGAGTCTTCACAACGATGAAGTTGACGAATTACCAGTTGAATTTGACGAAGACCTTGTGGCTTTGACAAAGTGGCTATGCAGTCGAGGTACAACTACTGCGCAATTCTTTGATTGGGCTGATGTTGATAATTCTGGTGAAATCGATATGTTTGAGTTTTCTAATGCACTCAGAGTTGGAGAGATTGCTGATTTACCGCCATGGGATATTGAGAAACTAGTCAAAGTAATGGATATCAATTCAGATGGTAAAATAAATTTGCCAGAATTAGATATTGCATTGCTAGATATTAGAACTAAGCTTGGAATTGAATTCGTACCTTATGAAGAAGAATCTGACGATGAAGAGGGAGCAACTGAAGAGGAAGCAACCGAAGAGGAAGCAACCGGAGAGGAAGCAACTGAAGAGGAAGCGACCGAAGAGGAAGCAACTGAAGAGGAAGCAACCGATGCCCCGTCTGAGGCTGAATTGAAGAAAATGAAGAAGGCAGAGTTGGTTGATGTTGCAAAGTCGATGGGACTATCTCATTCAGGAACAAAAGCCGATTTGATCGAACGCATCACAAAGGCGTGAATGGAATGCGCATAGGTTTGGTTGGAAAGCCAAATGTGGGCAAATCAACTTACTTTAGTGCTGCAACATTAGCAAAGGTAGACATTGCCAACTATCCATTTTGTACCATCGACCCGAATGTTGGCGTTGCGTTTTTAGCAGCCCCACAATCGTGCCCCTGTAAAGATCTACGTGAGCGTCTTGAAGCGGATGGCCGCTTGGAACCGGTTAGCGATGATGACCCTAGACAGGGTAGTTTATGCGAGCCACGAACAGGTAGTTGTGTTGGCCATAAGCGCTTGGTACCTACCTTTTTAGTCGACGTAGCAGGATTAGTTCCTGGGGCATCTGAAGGTAGAGGAAGAGGTAACGCCTTCCTTTCAGATTTGGCAAATTGTGATGCATTAATACAAGTTGTTGATGCAGCAGGATTAACAGATATCGAAGGCAATCCAATCGCTGCAGTAGAAGATGTAGAATCTTCATTGAAAGAAGAGACATCATTCCTTACGGAAGAGTTGGATTCATGGATTCATGGAATTCTAAACGAGGGATGGTCTAGAGGGTCACGTCGAGTACAAGCAGAAGGAGAAAAGGGATTGAGCACTTTCTTACATGAAAGATTTACAGGATTGGGAGCCAATCTTTCACATGTTTTGCAAGCACTTGATGGTTTTAGAAATCAATGGGGAGGTCTCGAAACTCCGTGGATGTGGCCAGAAGAAAAAGTACGCTCTCTTGCTTTCCACATAAGGAAGCAATTATTCCCAATTCATATTGCTGCCAACAAAGCCGATTCATCCAAGGGTACACCTTGGGATGCAATCGAATCAAATGGAATCATTCAACCTACAATGGCAGATATGGAGTTGGCATTGAGGCGAGCAGATTCTGGAGGAATGATTTCGTACAACCCAGGCGATGACACATTTACTATCGATGATGAATCAAAATTGAATCCTGCGCAAATAAACGCATTATCATCTATGAAAGAAAAACTCTCGACAGCTAAAGGAACCGGAGTTTCGTTATTGCTTTCAAGTGTGTTGTTTGATGCCTTGAATCATGTAGTTGTTTATCCAGTTGCAGATGAAAATGCTTGGAAGGACGGAGATGGTAGAATATTACCAGATGCCTTTGTTGTTCCAGATGGTATTGAGGCAAAGGCCCTTGCTTACAAAGTTCATAGTGATCTAGGAGATGGTTTCATCAAAGCAGTAGATGGAAGAACACGCCGAATAGTTGGTGCTGATCATGAATGTAGCGATAATGATGTGATTAAGATTCACGCAAAGTCGTGATTATTCTTCATCACTCTCTTGTCTAGCAACTTCTAATTGTAGAGCAATGGCCATTTTATCTGGTTCTTCAGTAGTGGGGGGAGTTGCCGGCGAAGTCATTTCACCTACATCGACATACAGGCTCGGGCCATTCGCCATGAAGTAAACCGAACCTCTTCCATCTCTAGAATCTTCAGCGGTAGCATTCTCATTTGTCGCACATTCACCAGTACAGCCATCTGCAAATGCAACATAGACGCGCCCTTCTCTGTCGATGTGTAAATCATTGAAATCTAACAGGTTGCGGTTAGAACCACCAATATCTCTACAATCGCCTGAATTAAGACAGATTGAACCAATCTGCACCGGGTCATCAGTAACTCTCTTAGTGTGGAAAATAGGATTTTCATCTAGGGCATTTAGGCTGTAAGTAATGTAAAGATGGTAAGTGATATTATTCACTGCATAGTGAGCATTTCCGTCCCAAGGATTCCCATCCAAATCTGGCTCTCCAAGCATTCCAGAGTTTTCACTTCCCAAGTATGTGATTGCAATTCTTCCAGGATCTCCAGCATCTGTTTGCGGGAACACCGAAGAAATTACTCCCTTAGGAGAAATTCGGATACTTTCTTGCTCCCATGTTTCGCCTGAATCGATAGAGCGTGACATGTATACTCCTTCATCTGCGCCAGTCCATACATGGTATGCATTTGATGCTGTATCGGCAGAAATTTCCGAATTCTTTCTTGGATTAGGAGTGCCTACATCTTCCCCCATTGATCTTTCAAACCACGAGAAACCATTGTCTTTTGACACGATGACAGTTGGAGTTGCAACACGTGGAGTGACGTAAACAGTTCCGTCTGCAGCAGTAGAAATCGCTCCATGTAATCCTCCATTTGTAGTTGCCAACCCAATTATCTGACCTCCTGCTTCAAAGGTAGCACCTCCATCAAAACTGGTGAAACAGAAAATTCCTACCAACTTGTTGTAGCAGTAGTAAACAGCGGTTTCGTATAGATTTGTAGAAACAGCGCCAATAGCAGCATATGGGCCAGTATTTGTCCATGGCCCACTAGCTAGTTTGATGTGGTCGTTGATGGGCGTTGTACCAGAATCATGCGGGTTACCCAACCATGTCTCTCCGTCGTCGTCACTCCAGCAAATCCAGGAGGTTTCAAGGCCGATCATTTGGACACCAAAAATACGGTCTGTAATGGGGTCAACCCAACCGTAAGGATCGCTGGTGGTGGGTGAACACATGACGGGGTCTTGAGTCTCTTGCCATGCACCACCGTAGTCGCATGATCTCATGACTTTCTCCATGGCAATGAAGAAAATACAGCCACTGGAGGTAATCCCTATACTCGGTTCTTTACCAGTTTCTCCTACGTCACTGAATATGAAATCCATTTCCAATGGGGCCTCATCTACAGGCATTCCAAAACGGTCAGTTACAAAGGTTCGAGGATCATTTTCAATGACAATTTCAGCAACTTCACTTTCGGTTTCTTCTCCAGAAAGCATGACATACAAAATTGTAGAGGATAGTAAAATAATTACCATTATTAATGCTAAAATTGGAGCAAGAGGTTTTTCTGAATCCTTCCAAGGATAAATCCATTCCGTGGTGGTAAATAGCTTTCTAAATGATTTAGGTTCATCAATTAGTTCGGCATCATGAATTTCATCATCAGTCATTGTACCACCTGCGAGATGAAATTTAATACTCAATCAATGTCCTTTTGGACGTTCATATTCTGGTGTAAGCCTAGCCATAACTGCCATATGTTTAGAAGATGATAAGAATATCATGTATATTGGAACTAGTAATGTACTCACGGAAAGGAGAATTAGTGTGTAAAGTCCCCAAGGATCGACATCTTTGACGAACAAAACCCATGCAGTCCAAAGGACAGGGAGCCACATCAACGGCGACCATCTTCTCGCCATTGCAGAAAACCTAGCATTTGCAGTTGATTTATCATACAGAGATGCGGCTTCATCTTGAGTTACTAATCCCTTCTCAACTCCGCAGCGGACACAGACCTGAGTTTTGGGTCCATTTCCATGAATAAACTGGTCGCGTGAATAGGTGCCGTAGCAGTGACGACAGGTCGGCATGGTGAATCCCACTAGCAGCCTCCACTTCAACAATGCGATGCTCGGATAAGGAATTCTTCGAGGACAGCCATACCATTTGGCGAACCAATAGATTCTGGATGAAATTGTACTCCGTATGTATTTCCATCTTGAATTTCCATGGGGAGAGTTCCAGTTTCATCAGTAGCAGTAACCTCAATTTTGCCCTTTCCTGACAAAACTAGAGAATTATATCGAGTCATAACATGTACTCCCTTTTCCAATAAACCTTCACCAGTAGCAATTATTTCCGAAGGTACTCCATGAACAGGGCCTAGGGGACTTTCAATAAGTTGCATTCCTCTAGTTATGCCAATTGCTTGATGGCCCAAACATATTCCCAAAATAGGCACTTCTAGTCTAGCAGCATGCATAGAAAGCGGTGAAACTTCTGGCCTGCCGGGGCCAGGCCCTATGACTATTGCATCATGATTAAAATCAGTGATATCACCTCTGCCATCATATATCTCTACGGAGCAACCAAGATATTGCAAAGCATGAATGATATTGTATGAAAATGAATCTAAATTATCAATGAATGCAATCTTCAAATTGTAATTGCCTTTTATTGAATATGATTCTTGTTCAATATACAGGGGATAAATTCCTAATTCACCTTTAGGCAGCGCTTTAGTTTCCGGATTTAACCATCCACAGGCGCGCCTAAGGGCCGCTGCTTTCCAAATTGCTTCAGCAACCTCTGCTTCAGGATTACTTTCTATCGTAATACCTCCGCCAGCCGCTACAATTCCATGCCAGCCGTTTGGTGTAAATCGTGCCTCTAATGTTCGAATCATGATATTCCAAGTGGAATCTCCTGAATGCACATCTACCCAGCCCATCGAACCGGTCCAGAATGATCTCGGCCTTTTTTCAAGTTCATCAATAGACGCACAAACTACAGTTTTAGGACAACCAGTGATACTTCCTCCAGGGAATAGTGCTTGTAATGCATCGATACCATCAGTACTTTTTTTCATTGTTCCAGTTACTTGAGAAACCAAATGTTGTACATTAGAATAAGCCTCTACATCAAATCTAGATTGCTTTACGCTTCCTGGCTTAGATACTATGCCAAGTTCATTTCTTTCCAAATCTACAAGCATTCGATGTTCGGCTCTTTCCTTCCTATCATGTACAAGGTCACGCCTTAGTAAAGACTCCTGATCTTCATCGGATCCACGAGGCCTAGTGCCCTTTATCGGCGCAGTTTTTACAATATCTCCTCTTGTTTCAAGTAAAATTTCAGGTGAAGATGAAGCGAGAGCAATACCCAAATCAGCAGCTTCGATGTAACCACTAAAAGGTGCAGGATTATTCATTGCTAATCGGTGGAAAATTTTTGCAGGATCTTCTCCTAATGGCCCCTCCCATATTCTGCCGAAATTGAGTTGGTAAATTTCTCCTGCAGTGATAGAGTCTTTCACACGTTGAACTATCTCTGCGTGTTGTTCATCACTATGTGAAGAAACCTCTCCACTAATTCTTACTCCATCTTCAATTTCTGGGCAGACAACATCATCCTCTTTCCATTCATCTACTAGCCAAAGAATCGCTAGTACCTCTCCTGGTTCTGGGGGGTTCTGTAGACATAGTGGTTGAGTCCATTGGACCAAATCATATGCTAGTGCACCTGCCCATACCGATCCCTTTGGAGTATGTGGTATCAGTGCCCGGAGCATGGCATCTAACGTCATTGCGTTGAGTATGTTTGTAGCCTTCCAACCCTCTTCAGTAAAATTTTGCAAGGTGCCTTCTAGCGGTGTTTTGTCTCTAGAAATAATAGTATTTCCATCGAGTGGCGAATGACTTTCCTGAGCACTGACGTAAGGCTGGGTAATGACCAATCTTTTTGTCATACCAGTTGCGAACATATTTCGCTTTGCAAGATGGGATTTCGGCCCGCCAGATAATAGCAATATTCGATCTTGGCCTTTAGCCTTCAACAGGCGATCGATCATCGCCAACTCTCTCCTAATGCTTTGATACAAACTCTTTGCAAATTACTACTGCCGTCACCAATATCGACATCATCTAAAACAGTGAGTTTAGCAGCGCCCATCCCTGTGCCAAGAAGAACGAATTCTTTCGCTCTAGCAACAATTCTCTCATTGATTCTACCCTCACTAATGACAAATCCAGCACTCTCGATTGCATTTTTACAAACATCAAATGTAACTGAATCAATACCTCCTAATTTGGAATCACTAATCCATACTGTTCCGTCTTCATCTAATACAAGCGGCATCACTCTATCGCCATCGATTATACAATAATCATGAACTAGCAATGCAACATCAAAGCCCTGTTGTAATACATTAGAAGTAATTTCTCTGTACACATCCCAATCTCCATGCTTCGTGCCCATAATTTTACGACTCCATCTTGGTGCAGGAACGGTTATTCCTTCAGCGTCCATATGTATATCTTGATAGAAATCCTTGGTACTGAAGTGTGCTCCATTTGCATCTACTTGAATTCTAACCAGGCCGTTTAGTCCATCTGGAATTTCAATTTCTGGCATCTTCAATCCTAGGATAGAAGCATGTCTAGTAAGACGTTCTAAATGTAAATCTAAGTGAAATAAATACCCATCTCTAGCTCTAACGGTAGTAAATACCGAACTCTTGGGGCCTTCAAACATACAATCACAACAAGTCATCCAAGAAGGAAGTGTCTAAGTCTCCTTGAGCCGGCTGTTGTTTCTGTGCAGGCTGCGACCAACGTTGTTGCTGAGCAGGTTGAGTCGGCTGTTGAATTCGTTGTGCTGCAGCAAAGATATCATCCTGTTGTGCCGGTTTAATTCCTGGAGGTGGAGCCACCGGAGGAGCTACATTTCCACCGAAACTTCCAACATCATCCCATCCATCTCTAGCCTGAATACCCCATGTGGCTTCTTGTAATTCCCACTCTTTGTTACGTTCGGATTTGTTTCCTCTTCCTCTGACAACTAATATCAATAGCAATAGCGCAATCAGAATCATTCCTGCCAAAACCATGTTGTCAGACGTCAATAATTCTCCTAGATCAGTGGTAGAATCATCACTTTCTGAGTCGCCACTATCGCTAGAATCTCCTGCGTTAAATGAGTCAATCATCTGCGAATCGATTTGCTGTCGACTATTAATATCGTCTTTAGCTGCGACACCAATCCACCAAGATGAATCATTGTTCAAATCTGTAAAAGTTGAAACTGTTATTTCAAAGGATGATGAAACTACAGATTCTCCAACCACAGTTGCCTTTTCTACATCAGTGAACTCACTGTCTGAAATGTAAATGATGTAAGATCGAACATCAGGGTCATTCGATTGTTCCCATGAAACCAATATTGTATTTTCATCCTTCCATTCTAATTCTATTCCCTCAATATCTGGAAGATATCCTCCAACATCATTTATTCCATCATTAATTGCAATAGCGGTAGATGTTACCAAATTATCGCGATACGCGTTTCCTGACCAATCAACCGGAACTACTGCAACTGTCACTGGAGTGTTAGGAACAATTAGAGTATCAAACGCTAATATATCGATAGTCAATGGCAAGGATGGGTTTCTATCCAGAGTAGCGACAGGCGTCTTTACAGAGGATGTTTGACCTACGGATGTAAAGCTGATTGCCGCAGCATAAACTTCGTAATAAGCAACGTCACTATCCTCTGAAAGTGCAAACTCTAGCATCATAGCTGTACCATCATCCGCTGGGCGGTCATACAGATTAATGTCAACTAAGCGCTCTGGAGGAGTTGTATCCAATAAGTTGTTAATTGGAGTTACCATTGCAGTATTCAGGTTATCAAGATGGACATTTCCTTTGATATCATGAACCGTCACTGCAACATATAATTCCACATCTGGCATAATCTGTGTAGGCAATGAGGAAGAAAGTCCGCTGCCGCCATATAATGCAGTATTCAATGTCAATTGAATTGGACTCTTCGCAGTGTCAATCCATTGTTTGTCCATTACTATGCAACCGCATATTCCAGGCTCAGTTCCTGCATCTTGCCAGAAATCAGTCAGGTCATCCAATGGATATTCAGAGGCCCAGATTACATAATAATCGAAATCATCAACCTCTGTTGGAGACCATGAAATATCGATGGCAGTACCGTCATCATCAGGATGGTCCCAAGCGCTCAAATCTATGATTCGATTGGGTTCTTTGGCTCCATCATAACCATTTACATAAGGCGTCACTTCTAACACTGTAACATCACCAGTATCTCCATTTAGCCACTTATCGAATGCTACAGCTCCTATCCAATATTTCTGGCCATCAATTAGAACATCTTCTCCAATCGAATCAACGATCGTCATATTAGTTTCACAATCTGGGACGATCGCAACTTCTTCAAATCCATCAACATTTGATGGAATGAAAGATCCGCCTACGACATCAACAGGTTTCATGAATACTGCCACATAAGCACAATCATCAGCAATTGAATTGTCCCAACCAATTTGCACTCTTCCTCCGTCATCTCCTGGTACATCTTGAGCCCAAACACCAGTAAGTTTCGGGGGAGGCACTCCATCATCGATACCACCGGTTGGAACAATTGGGCCAATCACGGTGGCGTTGACCAAATCTTCCTGGCCTGATTCATCGACACAAGTGAATGCTAGCCAATGTGGTTTACCGGCTTCTAAAGTTAGTGTACTGACATTACCTACTTGTGGTAAAATTTCTGTGTGTACGCCTAATCCAAGCGCATCTCCAATTTCGGTTGTGGATGCATATACACGAGTACTGGCTAAGTCCAATGCATTACATCGTGCCCATTCAGCAAATATTTCGCCGTCAAGTGCAACAAACACATCTCCTGAAACAGCTGTTGCCCAAGCAGGCGGCATTGGGATTTCATCGGTAGGAGTTGCAGGGCCGAAAGGAGTAGAAGGTACTCCAAACCGACCATCGTTATACTCGACAACTACAACTGCCCAGTATTCGACTCCATCTTGTAATGGTTGGCCTCCTATCGTTGAGATATCGGTTTGTAATCTTGAATGAATACTCACTGAGGCATCAGGTGTACGAGGTTGTAAATCTGCAACTGTTGGCTGAGAGGACCATGGTCCTTCATTGAGATAAACGAGATATCTCGAGAAATCTTCATCGTGAACGAGAGTCCAGTTTGCCATCAACGTAGAGCCTCCATCATCAGGCCTATCCCACAAGGATAGCCCCTGAATTGGGGTTTCGGTTCTGTACCAATCATAGGTTAATTTCACCCACATGCTGCCATTAGACGGCGAGGTCACTCGCAAATTTACATGTCGAGTTCCATTGAGTAGCACTCCGTTATCAACAGCATATTGCAAATTGGAAACAAATGTCGGGTCGTTAGATAAATTGACAGTTGCATTCCATTTGAGATCAACTAGTTTTGCCCATGTCGCAGCACCACTTACCGGTGAAGAAAATGTTAGAGGAACTGTTTGCATTAATACGCCATGAGCGCCCGGAACTCCTTCTTCGCTCAATACAACCGTATTACTAGATTCAACAAGTGCCACCTGCATTCCCGGGTGAGTGTAATTAGTGACATCTTGGAATTGCAATTCAAATCCTAATGATAAGGGGTCAGCTCTTCTTAGAGTAGTAGAGGACAATTCTTCTCCCGAGTTTAGAGTCCAAACCTTTAGTCCATCATTAGTTGAAATTACAACATATGAGTTTGTAATTACACTACCTCCAGTCGCTTCTGATGCATAGAATCTATCGACAACCGAGTTTCCATTCAATCCCGCCTGTAAAACAGTAGCTCCATTTTCTCCGATTGCAATCAGGTGTGTTCCATCAGAACGCATACTGTAAACTGGCCATTCTTCCATCGAGAATATGTTGACTCCAGAATTAAACTGACCAGTACTCCTTACCCAGTGTACAAGAGGGCCGTTTGTAGTCGCTATATGAACTCCCCATGAATCAGCGGTTACTGCGGTAACAGAATTCGAAGGCAGTTGATCGAATTGATGTTGTGCTATCACAGCATTATTCTGAGTATTTAGTTGAGTAATTCCTGGCCTTTCAACTCCTCTTCCGTCATGAGAAATGAATAGACTTTGTTGGGTTTGCGAAACTCCTCCTACCGTAGTAGTAGTAGTTGTTCCAATTATTCCCCACGTAGAAGTGCCCATTAGCCCGTCCGCTGAAGTAAATGTCGTGAATGTATCATTGGATTCATCATACATTGCCAAACCACCAGGGGTTGCCATCCACATCTTCCCATCAAATTCTACTAAATCTTCGACGAAAGAAATTGGCAATCCGTCAATTGCAGTCAGAGCAGTCTCCCAGTTGTCACCGGTTGCATTCCATCTGGCAACACCATTATTTGTAGCGATGTAAACTGTTTCTTGTAGGATCGCTCCAAACTGACTGGTGACAGTTACTGTCTCAATTGAATTGATAATGTTTGAAGGGAGGCCGGCAATCAATCTTCCCGCTGTGTAAGTATTGGTAGTGGTGTTAAACACCTGAATGCCTGCAGATGTAGCGCCTGATCCTTGAAGGCCGATATACAATTCATCTCCAACTAATTTTATTTCATCTTGGAAGTTATGAATTCCAGTTGGAAGGGTTACTAAAGAACCAGTAGTGGTATCAAGCATTCTTAGCCCACGATTGTTACTTGCTAGGTATAAATCTGTACCAACTAATTCGATATCGGTAACAGCCGCATTCGCAGGAATGGTCCATCCTCGTTGCCATTCTACTGAACCGTTTGCTAATTTCACACCTTGCAATACTCCTGAACCAGTGCTTTGCCAAGAAGAAGAAGCAACCCAAAGATGGGTTGAGTTTCCAGCCATTGAAGTAACTTGTCCACTTACTAAGTTAGGTAGTGCATGAATTGTATTCTGGCCGGCTTGCCCTAATGTATCAACGTGGGAGTATCCTGATGTTCCTCCAGCTTGTCCAATCAACCATTGAGTGCCTAACCAATCTACCGAAGAAACCGCAGAGCCAGTAGAAATTGCACTAGCAGTGCCTACACTGGCACCATTGGCAGATAGTATTGCCAAACCTCCTCCAATCACATTGCTTCCTTGAGTTCCTATGTCGTACCCAATAGCAAGTTTGCCGCCAGCGAAATCCATTGCTCCCCACCAAACAGGATCACTTGGAATATTGTGCGTGGCAGAAGTAAGATCTGATAACCACTGATCATTATTGTAATCATATCTTGAGATTGGTTCCGAATCATCATTATATCCGATGTATAATATGTCGCTTGAATCATCACACGCCACTGCAGCAGCCTCTCCGTCAGCTAATCTTGTTGATGTAGTCCAAGATGATACAGTAGTTCCATTTGCGAGATCAAGTCTTGCAACTCCTCCATTGTTTGAAGTCATAGTAACATGGAATAATCCGGCACACATTTCCATTCCTATTGGATATCCGTTTGGGATTCCACTGGAGCCTCCATCCCAAGAGTTCCAATTACCATTCGGGTCAAGGTGCATTATTTCTCCATCAATTCCTTGCCAACCTTGGTTTCTTGCAGTTCCTACCACTAAGTCAGTCCCGTTTGTCCACAATTCGTAAACAACATCATCTCCAGATGAAGGTAGTCCGTTTCCAGGAGTCCAAGTTGACAACCATTGATTTGAAGATTCATCAAAACGTGCAACACCATCTTCTGTTGCAAACATTATTTCTCCATCGAATTCAATGATTTCTCTTATTGGGAACTCTAAATTATCCCACTCTCCGATTTTGCTACCATTTGTAGCGAAGGCTTCAAGCTTCGATTCTCCCCAAGATATCCAATTTGTACCAGTGGAAGAAATAAACGAAGTCACACGATCTACAGAGCCTGCCGGCATTAATTCTGCTTGCCAAGTTTCTGTGGTTAGATTGTAAAGAGCAATACCGCCACTACCTTCAGTGTCCCACCACTGGCCACTCGCAACAGAAACATGAAGAACATCTCCAATAATTTTCATTCCGTATACGTCGCCACCATTTTCATCAACTTGGGCGCCTGCATCAAGTGCAGATTTCGACGTGAAGTTTACAATGTCAATTCTGTAAACACTGTCTGATGAATATTGGTGATGGTAATACATGGTATCTCCATATATCGCAAGATCGTATGGGCCCTCATTTAAACCAGAGTACAAAGAATTCGAAGTTTCGATGTCATAGGCTTCAGAACCAGTTGTGACATTGATTAATTGGAAACCATCTTCTCCACCAATCCAGATATAGCCGGGCCTAATGTCTGCAACTAAACTGGTAACAAACTGATTGCCATCATCCAGAACATTGTCTTCTGTCCAAGTAGTTAACCAAATATTGTTTGGAATGTCATATCTTGCAATTCCAATTTCGTTAAGTCCTATGTATGCAATATCTCCAATAACTTCGACCAATGCATTGTCTAATGCTCCATTTTCAGCTTGCCAGTTTTCAGTCCAAGAGAAAGAAGACTTGTCAATTAAACCAACTCCGTTAGTAGTTCCTCCAAAAATAGTGGTACTGTTAAATCCTACAGCATTTACTCCCCAGTTCGGCATCCCATCTTGCGCATTCACACAGTCGTTGAGACCAAGGGTTGCAACCGAATATTGGCAAACACCTATATTTGTTCCAGCATAAATGGAGCCACCGGAAATTCCAGAATCTATTGCAAAATCAAAGAATTGGGATGGCTGTAGATTCCAGCTGTTACCCTTTGGAAGCGCAGTTGCAGTATTTCCATCCCATCTAATCGCTCCGTTTGAAGTTCCGATGACCATCACCGAATTGCCAGAATAGGATTCTAAGGCATATACTTGGTTGGAAGGAAGTACCTCGGTAGGTCCAGCATTACCTCTGTTTGGTATAACTGTAAGAGGGGCTAAAATTTCGCCAGTTGAAAGGTCTTTTCTAGCGACTCCATACCCTGGCAATCCCATATGCAGGATTTGAGGATTAGTTCCAATAACGGCTACAGGTGCGAAATCAACATCATTGATTCCGGTCGAGACCCAAGAACCAAGGAAAGTATCATTTGCTAAAATATATCTATTCAAGCCATCTTCTGAGGTTCCAATGTATGCAACACCGTTGTGGATCGCCACACCTGTTGGAGAATCACTATCCAGTTCGCTATTGCCCTCATTCAGTGCGACAACAGAACCTGGTGCCGATTTGTTGAATACCGAAGCACCATCTTCGGGGTGAATTGTTGCCACCCAATCACCTTCGACATCAAGGCTGACAACATCATTCGACTGAAGGCCATCAGTGGTATCCCATGTGTCGAGAACATTACCTTGTGTATCAATAATGTGAACTCCACTACCCATTGTTCCGACAAAGATATTCACTCCATCATTTACAATTTTAGAGATAGAACTCCCTGTATTGATTGGAGAAAGCCACCTTGCTTGACTAATAGAATATCTATCCAGGAAATCTCCACTACCTACGTAGATTACTCCATCAAATTGCATTGCATCTCCCATATTCCCGGAATAAGGGCCACTTCCGATAACTAGGTCTCCAGAGTAAAGTGGCGTATTTCCGGGCTCAAGCATTGCAAGAATTGCACTGCCATCGGTCACTAGAACAGTATCATTGACCGGACTTCTAGAGCCTGATGCTGGCCAATGTAGAATATTTAATCCGCTATTGGCTTGACCTATTGAAGAAAGAGTAGTAGTTGCAGCAAAGGATGTAGAAGCCGTGTTGTATGAATGAACTGCGTCAGATGTCAAAATTTGAATTTGATTATTGACATATGTCATGCCTCTAACTTCATCGGATG
>MDTG01222569.1_pt1 | contig 49735 bp, 50 predicted proteins | sample 811421 | NCBI WGS metagenome assembly MDTG01 (sample SAMN05326645, study PRJNA326480) | marine metagenome | isolation source: seawater | place: Pacific Ocean: South East | collected 2011 | reverse complement strand
CGACTGCGCCAGCCAGTAGCCTCTGGTGGCACCGCTTCGCCCTTCTTCTCTTTCCAAATACCCTCGGGGGTGAATGCGGCGCAGCCGCAGAGGGGGCAGCGCCCCCTCCCCCCTCACCAAATGCACGGTCCGCGCACCGCCGCCACAGGACAGCACCCGCACAGACCCTGCGCCCGAGCGAACCGCCGCGCCTCTTGTCGCGTGCCGCTCCCGCCCCCTATTTCCAGTCCCGACAGGCGCCAACACCGCGCCACCTGAAAGGACCGGCCCCATGAAACGCATCGGATTTCTCTCCTTCGGCCACTGGTCGCCCACCCGGGGCAGCGAGGTCAAAACCGCCGCCGACGTGCTGACGCAGTCCATCGACCTCGCGGTCGCCGCCGAAGAGCTCGGCCTCGACGGCGCCTACTTCCGCGTGCATCACTTCGCGCAGCAGCTCGCATCGCCCTTCCCCCTGCTCGCGGCCGTCGGTGCCCGCACCTCGCGCATCGAGATCGGCACCGGCGTCATCGACATGCGCTACGAGAACCCCTTCTACATGGTCGAGGACGCGGGCGCCGCCGACCTGATCTCGGGCGGCCGCCTGCAACTCGGCATCTCGCGTGGCTCGCCGGAGCAGGTGATCGACGGCTGGAAACACTTCGGCTACCGCCCGGACGCCGGCGAAAGCCCTGCCGACATGGCGCGGCGGCACACGCAGGTCTTCCTCGACCTGCTGCAGGGCGAGGGCTTCGCCGAGCCGAACCCGCGGCCGATGTTCCCCAACCCGCCCGGTCTCCTGCGGCTCGAGCCCCATTCCGAAGGCCTGCGCGAGCGGATCTGGTGGGGGGCCGGCTCCAACGCCACCGCCGAGTGGGCGGCCCGGCTCGGCATGAACCTGCAAAGCTCCACGCTCAAGGACGACGAGACCGGCGAGCCCTTCCACGTCCAGCAGGCGCAGCAGATCCGCGCCTACCGCGCCGCCTGGGAAGCCGCCGGCCACGCCCGCAGCCCTCGTGTCTCGGTCAGCCGCTCGATCTTCCCGCTGGTCAGCGACATGGACCGTCGCTACTTCGGCCATGGCGGCAAGGAAAGCGACCAGGTCGGTATCATCGACCAGACCCGCTCGATCTTCGGGCGCGGCTATGCCGACGAGCCCGACCGGCTGGTCGCGCAGCTTGCCGGCGACGAGGCCATCGCCGAGGCCGACACCCTGCTTCTGACGGTCCCGAACATGCTCGGCGTCGACTACAACGCCCATGTGATCGAGACCGTCCTGCGCGAGGTCGCCCCGGCGCTCGGCTGGCGCTGATCCCGCGCGGCCGGGGGTCTCAGAGCCGGCCGGTGCGCCCCTCGAAGGCCTCCAGCGTCACGCCCGCGCCGGTCAGCGCATCGCGCACCGCGCGGGCGATCAGCAGCGCCGTGCGGCCGTCCCCATGCAGGCAGATCGTGTCGGTCGCCGCCGGGATGTGCTTGCCGCTTTCGGTGATGATCGCCCCCGCCTGCACCATCTCGACCATGCGCCGCGCCGCCACCTCGGGCTCGTGGATCACCGCGCCGGGCTGCGACCGGTCGACCAGCGTCGCGTCGTCGTTGTAGGCCCGGTCGGCGAAGATCTCGCCTGCCCAGCGGCACCCCAGCGCCTCGACCGCCCGCTGCTGCGCGGTCTCGGCCAGCACCATGACGATGATGTCGGGATCGACCGACAGCGCCCCCTCGTAGGCCGCCTGCGCCAGTGCCGGGTCCTCGGCGCAGGTGTTGGCGAGCGCGCCGTGCAGCTTCAGGTGCCGCACCTTGCCCCCCGCCGCCTGCGCCATCGCGCGCGCCGCGCCCAGCTGGTAGGCCACGAGGTTGCGCAGGCTGTCCGCCGGAAGCTGCATCCGCCGCCGCCCGAAGCCCTGCAGGTCGGGGTAGCCCGGATGCGCGCCGATGCCAGTGCCGGTCTCGACCGCCAGCTTCATGGTGCCCGCCATGACGTCCCAGTCGCCAGCGTGGAAGCCGCAGGCGATATTCGCCGAGGTGATGACATCGAGCAGGTCCTCGTCCTGCCCCATGACCCAGGGCCCGAAACTTTCGCCCATGTCCGCGTTGAGATCGACCGATGTCATGCGTGTCTCCTAGTGATCGTGATGGTCGCCGCTGGAAAATCCGCTGACCAGCTTGTGGGTAAGAAGGTCCGGCACGTCCGCCGGGTGGCGCACCACCGGCTGCACCCGGCGCGGCAGTTCGCCGAGATGACGCCGAAAGACCGCCTCGACCGCAAGAGCCGCGTCGAGCGCCAGCCACTCGAAGCGCAACCGCGCCCCGGCCGGCGCCTGCGCGATGCGCGGCAGGTCGGCGGGGATGACGGTGGCGAGCCGCGGGTAGCCGCCGGTGGTCTGGCACTCGGCCATCAGCACGAAGGGCGCGCCGTCGCCGGTCATCTGGATGTCACCGGGCGAGATCACCTCGGAGACGACGGAAAGTCCGCACTCGACCCCGTAGCCCGCGCCGTCGGGGGTGAGCTTCACGCCCATGCGGTTGGCCCGGGCATCGCGGACGAATACCTCGCTGCCGAAACGCTCGCGCTGCGCGGCCGGAAAGAGCCCGGTCTGCAGGCTTTCGACCACCCGTAGCGTGCCGCCCGAGAACCGGTCCTCGACCGGCAGCTTCAGCCCGGTCTCGCCGCCTGTGTCCGCGGCTACCGCCAGCCGGTCGCCGGCCTCGACCGCGCGGCCCAGCCCGGCCGTGAGATGCGCCGACCCGGCGCCGAGGATTTCCGGTGGCGCGAAGCCGCCGCCCACGTGCAGGTACCCATAGGCCCCCGAGGTCGCGGGCCCGATCTCGAGCCGCGCGCCCGCCGGCAGCAGGTGCGAGGCGTGCCAGGTCAGCGGCGCGCCTTCGAGCGTCGCGCGCATCGGCGCCCCGGTGAGCGCGATGCGCATGTCGCAGGTCGCCTCGAAAAGCCCGCCGACACCACCCATCTCGAGCGCCACCGCCGGCCCCTGGCCCAGCAGCGCCGCACCCTCAGCGAGCGCCAGCCGATCCATCGCTCCCCCGCGCGACAACCCCTGAGTGATCCAGCCCGGACGGCCCGCGTCCTGCAGCGTCAGCGCCGGTCCGGCACGGTGCACGACCAGCTCCCGGCTCATGCCAGCGCCTCCCACCGCGCGCCACCGTCGAGCGTGTCGACCATCCGTTCGAATTCTTCTTCCGAAACCGCCGGGAACTCCACCTCGTCCCCCGGCGCCAGCAGGAACGGTCGCTCATGGCCCATGCGGAACAGGGGCGCCGCGGTCTGCCCGACATGGCGCCAGCCCGTCGGCGCGGTCACCGAAAAGATCACCAGCTGCCGGATCGCGAGCACCAGCGCCCCCTTCGGCACCTTCGGCGTCAGCGCCTGCTGGCGGGGGATATCCCAGGCCTCTGGCAGCTCCCCGAGATAAGGCTGACCGGGCGCGAACCCCAGCGCCGTCACCCGCACCCGGGCCTCCGACAACGAGCGCCGCGCCGCCGCCTCCGACATCCCGGCCGCCTCCGCGGCCTCGCCCAGTTGCGGCGCAAGACGGCCGCCGTAGACCGTTGGAATCCGATGCAGCCGCCGCCCGCCCGGCAGCTCCGCCGCCAGCCAGTCGCGCCCGTCCAGCATCTGCCGCAGCCGCGCCTCGAGATCCGCATGCGACAGGTGCAACGGATCGAAGCGCAGGTAGCAGGACACCAGCGACGACGACGTCTCCTCGACACCGTCGAGCCCCGCGCGCGCGACCTCGGCGCGAAAGGCGATGGCGGCACGGTTGGCAGGCTCGCTCAGCCGGTCGCCGAAGCTCACCAGCATCCCGTCGATGCCCGCGGTGCGAATGATCGGAAAGCCCGGCATGTCCAGTGGCATCAAACCGTCCCCAGCATCAGGAATTGCATGAACGACAAGGAACCGCAGACCGCCCGCAACCGCAAGCACCCCTGGCTTCTTCGGTTGGAAAATACCTCGGGGTGAATGCCGCCAACGGCGGCAGAGGGGCAGGGCCCCCCCCCCCGGCGCCGCCAAAGGCGGCGCAAATCCCCTACCACGGCGCCGCCACAGGCGGCGCAAATCCTCTGCCCCCAGCGTCGCCAGGGGCGACGGCCCATGCCCTAGCCGAGGATCCGCTGCATGGCCGAGAGAAACGCCGCGACCTCGGCTTCCGTGTTGTAGTGACACAGCGACACCCGCACGCAGTCCGACTTGCCGAGCGGCGTCAGCACGTTGCCCGAGTAATGGTCGGCCTTGCGCGTGTGCACCCGGATGCCCTGGTCGGCCAGCGCCCGCACCAGCTCCGCCGAGGCGTGGCCGTCGGCCCAGAAGCTCACCAGACCCTCACGCGCCGGGTTGTCGATGCCGCCGACGACGCCGACTCCCGGCATCTCCGCCAGTCCCGGCAGGTTGCCGGTGCCGTGCAGCATGGCCTGCGTCAGCCGCGCCTCGTGTTCGTGGATCGCGCGGCCCGCTGCCTCGATCCGTGCACGCGGCTCGGTCGCGTCCGAGACCTCGCCGCCGAGCCATTCGAAATACTCCACGACATCCGAGAAGGTCGCGTAGGCGCCGGTGTCGCGGGTGCCGAGCTCCCAGCTGCCTTCGGGGGCGCCGATCAGCGCGTCGTGGCGCAGCGCGGTCAGCCGGTCCGAGGCCCAGGCCAGCCCGTAGCCGTGCCGCGAGAACACCTTGTAGGGAGAGATCACGTAGCCGTCGATGTCGCAGGCGGCGATATCGATGCCGCCGTGGCAGGCGTGCTGGATACCGTCGACGATGATCAGCGCCTCGGGCGCCTTCGCCCGGATCGCCGCCGCGATGGCGGGCACGTCCATGCCCATGCCGGTGACCGGCGAGGTGTGCAGGATGGTGGCCACCGCCACGTCCTCGGTGACCTCGGCGGCATAGGACTCGGCACTGACGGTGCCGGTGGCGTCGTCATGGGCGATCAGCACGTGCCGCTTTCCGGAGACGTCCGCCCAGCGGGCGCAGGCACTGCGCGAGGCCGGGTGCTCTACGGTCGAGCCCAGCACCGTGCCGCCGGCGCTGCCGAGACAGGCGTCGGCGATCAGCCGGAACAGCAGCTCGGTGCCGCTCTCGCCGACGAAGACCTTGCCGCCGGGCGCATTCAGGAACAGCGCCGCGTCTTCCCGCGCCTTGGCGATGATCTCGCCGAGCGCCGCCGAGGCGGCATTGTCACGCCCCTGGTTGTCGGGAATCGCCGCGAAGCGGGCCGAGGTCTCGACCACCGACTTCAGCGTCAGCGCCCCGCCCGCGTTCTCGAAAAAGACGCGCGGGCCGGTAAAGGGGCAATCCTCGACATGGGCAAAGCGCGAACGGATGTCCTCGAGCAGATCGGGCGTGATGGCGGTCAATGTCTGGTTTCCTCTTGCCTTGCGCGTTCCGCCGCCTCGATCGCTTCCTCGATGTCCTCGGGGTCGGTCGACGGCACGGCGTAGCTGCCCGACACCCACTTCGCGAGATCGATGTCGGCGCAGCGTTTCGAGCAGAACGGGCGGTATTTCTTGTCCGTGGGTTTGGCGCAGATCGGACAGCTCATGTCAGCACCTCCCGCAGCGGCACGCGCTCGCGCTTGCGCTGCAATTCGATGAGGCCAAGCTGGGTCCAGCCGGCCAGCACCGTTTCGGTCGCATCCTGCTTGAGCGCGGCGCGCAGCACCTGCTCCATCTGGCGGCGGTCCTTCTTCGGCGCCGGCGCCGGATCGACGAGGATCTGCCCGCCGAGCCCGCGCAGCCGAAGCTGACGCGGCAGCTCGCGCAGCGCCGACATGTTCGCCTTGAGCCCTGCCGCGGGCGAGGTGTCGTTGCCGGTGTTGACGTCGACGGCGACCAGCGCCCGGGTGGGCTCGATGCACATCGACCCGCCGCCCGAAAGCGGCACGACCGGCGTGCGGAGCGCCTCGATCATGTCGTGCACGTCGTGGCGCTCGAAGCTGCCGGGCTCGGCATCGAGCTCGCCCTTGCCCCACTCGCGCCAGGCCAGCTCTTGCGGGCCGTCGCCCTCGACCAGCAGCTCGGCCTCGCCGGCGGTGTCGGCCGTGACCTTGGCCGCGAGATCGGCCATCGCGGCGATGTCCTCGGCGATGTCATCGGCATCGGCCTCGGCGCAGGAAGACCGCAGGATGAGCCCGTTGTCGCCCTCCATCACCTCGTGCGCGATGCCCAGAAGCTCGTCGCGCAGGTCGTCGTCCTTGATCTGGCGCGACACGTTGATGCCCGGCGCGCCGGGGGTGACGATGGCGTAACGCGACTTGAAGAGAAGCCGCGTGGTGACCGGGATCGCCTTGCCCGGCTCGGCGAAGCCGGTGACCTGCACCAGCAGACGGTCGCCCGGCGCGAGCCCCTTGACCTGCCGCAGGAAGGCGTTGCCGTCGGGCGTGGTCAGGAACATGCCGCCCTGCCCCTTCACCGGGCGCAGCGCCACGGCGCGGTAGATGGTGCCCGGGCGCGGATGGTCGCTGTCGACGAGCAGATCCTGCAGCTGACCGTCGACGATCAGCGCGGCGGCCTCGGCCTCGCCCAGCGTGTCGAGTGCGATGGTGCGGCCCTTCATGGCGCGTCTCCGTAAAGCGGGTAGCCGGCAGCCTGCAACAGCCCGGCGGTTTCGGCCAGCGGCAGGCCCACGACGGCCGAGAAGCTGCCGTTGATCCATGGAATGAAGGCGCCGGCGGCGCCCTGGATGCCGTAGCCACCGGCCTTGCCGTGCCAGTCGCCGCTCTGCAGATAGGCGTTCAGCTCCTCGTTCGAGAGCGACTTCATCTTCACCTGCGTGACGACGTCGCGCTCCCAGATCCGGTCACCGCGTTTCACGGCGACGGCGGTCACCACCCGGTGGCGACGGCCCGAGAGCTTGGTGAGGAAGACCGCGGCCTCTTTCTCGTCGGCGGGCTTGCCGAGAATCCGGCGCCCCAGCGCGACGGTGGTGTCGGCGCAGAGCACGACCTCGTCGTCGGCGCAGGGAATCGCCTGCGCCTTCTCGCGCGCGATGCGCACGCAATAAGGGCGCGGCAGTTCGCCGTCGCGAGGGTCTTCGTCGATGTCGGGGGGCCGCACGTCCGACGGCACGAGCCCGAGCTGCGCGAGAAGCTCACGCCGGCGCGGGCTGCCGGAGCCGAGGACGAGTTTCATGCGAGGGCCCATGCGGGAGCCGTCCGCGAAGCGGTCGCTGCCATGCTGGTCAGGCCCATGCGGTGCTTACTTGAAGCGATAGTTGATCCGACCCTTGGTCAGGTCGTAGGGGGTCATTTCCACCTGGACGCGGTCGCCTGCGAGAACCCGGATACGGTTCTTGCGCATCTTGCCTGCCGTGTGCGCGATGATTTCATGGCCGTTCTCGAGTTCGACCCGGAAAGTCGCGTTCGGCAGGAGTTCCTTAACGACGCCGGGGAATTCGAGAATGTCTTCCTTGGCCATGGTCACTCCTGTGTTCGCCGTTCCGCAAGAGTCCGCGGAACGGGCACACATATGCGCCCAATCCGCGCGCTTTTCAAGGGCGCATATCCCGAAATCACGAAAGGGGCCGCAAGACGGCGGGGCTGTCACGCCCGGCCTGCTCCGCCCAGTGGCTGCGGTTGAGCACGACACCATCCTTGCGAACCCGCGCCACCGCGTCAAGGTCCAGCTCGGCGATGGTCCAGCCGGGCTGGTTCATGCGGCCCTGCGCCAGAACGCCGTCGGCGGGAAAGCCGGTGTCCGGCGGGCCGAAGATCCCGCCCATGCCGCAGTTGGTGTCCACCGCCTCGGACCAGTCGCAGTCGCCCACGGTCGAGGCCATGACGGTCACGCATTGCTGTTCGAGCGCCCGCGCCATCGCACCGATGCGCACGCGGTTGTAGCCGTGCGCCGCCTCGGTGCAGGAGGGTACGAGGATGAGGTCCGCCTCCGTCATCGCACGCGCGAGAAGCGGGTATTCGCTGTCGTAGCAGATGAGGATGCCGATCCTGCCGAGCGCGGTGTCGAAGAGCGCGAGCGGCCCGCCGCCCACGACGCCCCAGTCCTCGCGCTCGAAGCGGGTCATGATCTGCTTGTCCTGCACGCCCATCGCACCGGAGGGGGCGAAGAGCCTTGCGCGGTTGACCGGGCGCGCCCCGAGGTCCGGATCGAAGACCGGCGCCGAGGCCGCGAGGATGTGCACCCCGTGCCGCTTCGCAAGCTCGGCGTGCAGCGCGTCGACCTGCGGGATCCGCTCGGAGACCGCGTGCAGCGAGGCCTCGAGATCCCCGGCGGCGGCGCGGCCGGCAAGCGTTGCCAGCTCCATCGCGCCGTACTCGGGAAAGACCAGCAGGTCGGCGCCCTGCCCGGCCGCGTCCTCGACCCAGGCGGTGAGCTTTGCGACATAGGCGTCCCAGCTGTCGAGGAAGTCCATGCGGTAAGCGGCGGCGGCAAGTTTCATGGCGGCGGTCCTTTGGTTGCAGCAGGACCGGGGCGCTGCCCCGGACCCCGGGATATTTCGGGCCAGAAGAAGTCTCTGGCAAGGGAGTGGCCGTGACCGGCGCGCGCCTAGCGCGGCGCGCGATCCCGGTCGAGCGGACGGATCCAGAATTGCAGGGCATGGTCGGTCTCGGCCGGCTGGTCGATGTCCTTCCAGCGGAAATGCGCGATGGCGCCGTCGAGCGGCGCGTAGCCGCGCTTGCGCCAGAAGGCGTCGAGCGGACGATAGCCCTGCGGGCGAAGGGGGTGATCCCCGGGGCGCTGCACTCCGTAGAAGGCCGAGTGGCGACGCCCGAGTGCGCGGGCATGGGCTTCGCGCAGGTCGAAGAAGCGGTGCCCGATGCCCTGTCCGCGATAGCCCGGCAGCAGCACGGATTCGGCGCAGTAGAAGACCTGGTCGAGCGCGAGGCCGGTGCCTTCGAAGGCGGCGGCGAAATCCTCGGCGTGATCCTCCATCGGGGTTCCCGTGGCGGCGCCGACCAGCGTGTCGCCGTCGAAGGCGCCGACCAGCACTGCGCCGGGGCTGTCGCGGTAGGTCTGCAGGTAGTCGCGCTCGTAGCCGAGGTCGCCGTCGTAGAGGTAGGGCCAGTCGCGGAAGACCGCGATGCGCAGCCGCGCCACGTCGTCGAGCGCGGCGTCGAGCGCCGCGCCGGTCAGCACCTCGACCCGCATCACGAGACCTGCCGGATCCAGTCCGCGAGGTTGTAGTAGGTCACGATCCGGGTGATCCGGCCATCCTTCAGCGAGAAGAACGAGCCTGCCGGCAGCCGGTATCCCTGCCCGCGCGCCTCGGGGAGGCCCGCGTCGCTGTTGAGGTAGACGCCGTTGACGAGGTATTCCGCCGCCGCGCGTGTGCCGCCCTCGGCCTCGAAGAGTACCATCTCGGTCAGGGTCTCGTCGTAGCAGTGGGACATGTGGGCGCAGAACTCGGCGAACCTGACCTTGCCGATCCGCACCTGCCCCTCGTTGACATGATGCGCCACGTCGGCGTCGAGACAGGCCAGCATGGCCTCGGTATCATTGGCATTGAAGGCGTCGAAATAGCGTTTGATGACGTCGGTGGCGCTCATGTGTCTCCCCATCGGCTCTTGAGTTTTTCCATGATCTGGTCGCGGGTCTGGCGGTAGGCGTTGAGCTTCGTCTCGCGCGTTTCGCCCAGGCCCGTCGGGTCCATGATCGGCCAGTATTCCACCTTGAGGTGGTAGAAGCGCGTGAGCTCCAGCGCCGCGCGCTGCGAGGCGGGCGACATCGCGACGATCAGGTCGAAGCCCGACAGCGCCTCGCCCATCTCCTCGAGTTCCTCGAAGCTGCGCGAGCGGTGCTTGTCGAGCTCGACGCCGATCTCGCGGCAGACCGCGATGGCGAAGCCGTCGATGTCGAGATCGTTCACCACGCCCACCGACTGCACGTAGCTGTCGAAGCCGTAGAGCTTCTTCATGATGCCCTCGGCCATGGGCGAGCGCACCGCGTTGTGATCGCAGCAGAACAGCACCGACTGCGGCAGGTCCGCCACGCCTCAGCCCCCGTAATGCAGGACGCAGATGAGCGTGAAGAGCCGGCGGGCGGTGTCCTCGTCGACCATGGCCTTGCCCTCGAGCCGCTCCTGCAGGATGCGCGCGCCCTCGTTATGGATGCCGCGGCGTGCCATGTCGATGGTCTCGATCTGGCTGGGCGCGGCGGTCTTGACCGCGTCGAAGTAGCTCTTGCAGATCTGGAAGTAGTCCTTGACCACCTGCCGGAAGGGCGACAGCGACAGGTGGAACTCGGCGGCCTTCTCGCCGGCCTCGGTCGAGATGTCGAAGACGAGCCGCTTCTCGCGGATCGCGAGCGCGAGGTTGTAGGGTCCCTCGGGCACGTCGCGGGCATCGCGGGCGGGCAGCGTGAAGCTGTTTTCCTCCATCAGGTCGAACATCGCGACGCGACGCTCCTGTTCGATCTCGGGGGTCGGCGGCGGCAGGTTTGCGTCGTCCAGATCGATATGGCTGATGTGGCTCATGAGCGAGGTCCTTCACCGGGTCCGCACAGGCTTAGCGCGCGCGAGGGCGCGCCGCAATCCTGCCGGGGCCCGTGCGTTGCACCGGGGCCGGAGGCGCGACCTTTATGTCCCGGGGGCGCGTCGGGCGCGTTCCGCGCAGCGACTAGCCGTTGAGCTTGCGCAGGCGCGCGGTGACGCTCAGGCCATGCGCCTGCAGGCTTTCCGAGGCGGCGAGCGTCTCGGCGGCGGGGCCGATGGCACGCAGCGCCTGAGGCGACATCTGCGCCAGCGTCGTGCGCTTGAGGAAGTCGAGCGTCGAGAGCCCCGAGGAGAAGCGCGCCGAGCGGGCCGTGGGCAGCACGTGGTTCGGGCCGCCGACGTAGTCGCCGATGGCCTCGGGGGTCCACTGGCCGAGGAAGATCGCGCCGGCGTGGCGGATCGACTTCGACAGCGCCAGAGGATCGGCGACGCAGAGCTCGAGGTGCTCGGGCGCGACGCGGTCGGACAGGGCCGCCGCCTCGTCGAGGTCGCGCGCCACGATGATCGCACCGAAGTCGCGCCAGCTCGCGCCCGCGATGGCGCCGCGTTCCAGCACCGAGAGCTGGTGCTCGATCTCGGCCGCGACCGCCTGCCCGAAGCCGGCGTCGGTGGTGATCAGGATCGACTGGGCGCTTTCGTCGTGCTCGGCCTGGCTCAGCAGGTCGAGCGCCACGAACTCGGGGTCGTTGTCGGCATCTGCGATGACGAGGATCTCGGAAGGGCCCGCGATCATGTCGATCCCGACCCGGCCGAACACCCGCCGCTTGGCCGCCGCCACGAAGGCGTTGCCCGGGCCGGTGATCTTGTCGACCGGCGAAACGGTCTCGGTGCCGTAGGCCAGCGCGGCGATGGCCTGAGCCCCGCCCAGCCGGTAGATCTCGTCGACTCCGGCGATGCGGGCGGCGAGCAGTACCAGCGGGTTCACCACCCCGTCGGGCGTGGGCACGGTGATGCAGAGCCGCTCGACGCCCGCGACCTTGGCGGGAATGGCATTCATCAGCACCGACGATGGGTAGCTCGCAAGCCCGCCCGGCACGTAGAGGCCCGCGGCGGCGACCGGCGTCCAGCGCCAGCCGAGGGTGGCGCCGTCGGGGTCGGTCCAGAGCGCGTTCTCGGGCATCTGGCGCACGTGGTAGGCTCGGATGCGCTCGGCGGCCTTCTCGAGCGCCACGCGCTCCTCGGCGGGCACGCGGGCGCATTCGGCGTCGATTTCCTCGGGGGTAAAGGCCAGCCGGTCGGCGGTCAGCGACAGCCGGTCGAACCGCTCGGTCAGGTCGAGCAGCGCGGCATCGCCTCGCTTGCGGACATCGGCGATGATCTCCGCGACGGTATCGTCCACGTCCGGGCTGTCCTCGCGCTTGGCCGACAGCAGGCGGGCAAAGGCGATCTCGAAATCCGGCTCGGTCGTGTCGAGAAAGACGGGCATGACGCGCTCCTCACAATCTTTCCGGCGCTCTTACCCCCTGCCCGCCTCCGTCTCAAGCGCCACATGCCGCGCCGATGACCGGCGCCAATGAGCCGAACGGGGCATGGCGACACACTGGCACGTGAGGATGATGGCAAAGGAGGGAGCCATGAAACCGATTTCAGCGCTCTGCGCCGCGCTGGCCGTCGCGATCCCCGCGACGCTTTCGGCGGAAACGGTCGGCGAGGCCGAATACATGAACCACCGCGCGACCGGCCACGGGGCCTCGGGCAGCGGAGACGGGCTGTTCGCGGAGTTGATGACCGTGCCGGTGCCAGATCTCACGCATATCTGACGGCAGCTTCCCGATGCTGAAGAGGATCCAGTTGTTCGACGGGCGCACCGGCATCCGCGGGCACGGCGACCCGATGCCGGTCCGGGGCCAGCGCTTCAAGGACGATCGGTAGGGCGACATCGGCAACTACGCCAGCGAGATCGAGGTTCGCGGCCGCGTACTGTCGCCGGCCTACGACCGTGACCCGATCCAGGTGAAACGAGGCAGCGCCCGGGCCGCCGCAATTCGGCGACCCGCAACCCGTTGCGAGGGGGCCTTGGGGCCCTCTGCAGGGTTTCGGGACTGGAGCCGGCGGCTCAGAGGCCGTGGTCGGGCGCCTTGCCCGAAGGCGCCACGTAAGGCCGGGTCACGTCACGAAGCCGCAGCTCCAGCGCCTCGACACTCGCGCGCAGCACGCCGTCGCCGGCGAGCGTGAAGACGACATGCCCGGCACCGTCCTCGCCCGGCTCGAAGCTCACCGACAGCAGCGAGAGCACCATGTCGGGATCATCACGCGGCACCCCCTGGCTTGCCACGCCGAGCACGTTCTCGACCACCAGCATCGCCCGGACGCGTTCCGGCGGTTCGGCGTGCACGCCATCCTCGCGCCGGATGCGGTTGAGCAGCAGCGCCAGCCGGCGGTGCCGCTTCTGCCAGGAAATGTCGCGGACCGTGAAGACCGAATCCTGCAGAAGCGCCGAAAGCACCTGCAGGTCATCCGGGTCCATCGCGCCGAGGTTCAGCGGCGCACCGCTCGCGTCTTCGAATCTTGCGTCCGTCACTCGCCCTTCACCCGTTCGATCTTGGCGCCAACACCCGAGAGCTTGCGTACCACGTGCTCGTAGCCGCGGTCGAGGTGATAGACGCGGTTCACCACCGTCTCGCCCTCGGCGGCAAGGCCGGCGAGAATCAGCGACACGCTGGCGCGCAGGTCGGTGGCCATCACCGGAGCGCCCTTGAGCCGGTCGACGCCGGTCACCTTGGCGGTGCCGCCGTGCACGTCGATCTTCGCGCCCATTCGCATCAGCTCCGGAGCGTGCATGAAGCGATTCTCGAAGATCTTCTCCTCGAGCACCGAGGTGCCCTCGGCGACGCAGAGCAGCGCCATCATCTGCGCCTGCAGATCGGTCGGAAAGCCGGGGAACGGCTCGGTGGTCACGTCGACGGCCTGAACCCGGCCATTCTTGCGCGCGACCTTGAGGCCGGTCTCGGTCTCTTCGACCGAGATCCCCGCCGCGTCGAGCTTCTCGCAGAAGCTCTGGACCAGCTCGATCCTGCCGCCGAGGCATTCGACCTCGCCGCCGCAGATGGCGGGCGCCAGCATGTAGGTGCCCAGCTCGATGCGGTCCGTGACGACCCGGTGCGTCGCCCCGCCAAGACGGTCAACGCCCTGGATCTCGATGGTGTCGGTGCCCTCGCCCGAGATCTGCGCGCCCATCTTGCGCAGGCACTGCGCGAGATCGACGATCTCCGGCTCGCGCGCCGCGTTCTTCAGCACCGTGGTGCCGCGCGCCAGCGTTGCCGCCATCAGCGCGTTCTCGGTCGCGCCGACCGAGACCACGGGGAAGGTGAAGGTGCCGCCGGTAAGCCCGCCCTTGGGCGCGCGGGCATGGACGTAGCCCTCTTTCAGCTCCAGCTGGGCGCCCATCGCCTCGAGCGCGCGCAGGTGCAGGTCGACGGGCCGCGCCCCGATGGCGCAACCGCCCGGCAGCGAGACCTCGGCATAGCCCTCACGGGCCAGCATCGGGCCGAGCACCAGGATCGACGCGCGCATCTTGCGGACGATGTCGTAATCGGCCCGCAGGCTGGTCAGCTCGTGGCTCGACATGGCGAGCACCTGGCTGTCCTGCAGGCTCTGCACCTCGGCGCCCAGCGACTGCAGCAGCACGCTCATGGTGCGGATGTCCGACAGCCGCGGCGCGTTGGTCAGCGTCAGCGGCTCGTCCGAGAGCAGCGTCGCGGGCATCAGGGTGAGGCAGGCGTTCTTCGCGCCGGCAATGGGAATCTGGCCCGAAAGCGGGCCATTTCCGGTGACGATGATGGAATCCATTCCCTATCGGTCCTTTTCGCTGCTCGTGTCGGCCTCGTCGTCCTGCGAGGTCCGCGCCTTCGCCTGCGCCTTGCGCCGGGCGAGATTCGCCTTCAACGCCGCTTTCAGCCGCGCATCCCGGTCATTCTTGGTGGTTTTCTGCTGGCCTGACTTGCGCTCCATGGGCCTTCTTTAAAGCAGGGTGAAAAAAGCGTCCAGATTGCGCTTGCACCCGTTCGAATTTGCCCTTAGAGAGCCGCTCACGCCAACAAGGCGCCCCGGCGCTGCTGTAGCTCAGAGGTAGAGCACTCCCTTGGTAAGGGAGAGGTCGAGAGTTCAATTCTCTCCAGCAGCACCACTTCCCCTCCTTCGATCACGCGGCATCTTGCATATAATGCCCGGCTGCCCAGACGGGTTCCACGGGGTTCGCAGGCTTTATGCGACGCTTGACAGGGGCGGCTTCCGGTTGAACGATCATTGACGTAGCGGCACCTTGAGGCCGCGCGGTTTTGTTACAGTGTTTTTTCAACGGAGATTTTTTCTCATGCGAAAGCTCTTTCTGATTCTCGCCCTTTGCCTCATGCCCCTCGCCGCCACGGCACAACAGCTCGGCGGACAGGAGGTCTTCGAGATTCTCACCGCCAAGACCCGCCATTTCTCCGGCGGATCGGTCAGTGACTTCAAACCCGACGGCACGTTCGTAATGACCCATTCCAACGGGGTGCGTGAAAAAGGCACCTACAGGATCACCAAGGACGGTCTCGTCAAGGTGGACGACCGGGCCACGGGCACGAAATACACCTTCACTGTGCGGCAGGGCGACGGCGCCTACCTGTTCACCTACCGCAGCGGCCCGGGTCGCGGGAAGACTTACAGCTTCAAGTGACCCGATGGCGAGCGATCAGCCGAACCGATGCCGAGCCAGGGTTCGTTAGCATTTCTTAACCAGGAATTAACAAATCCCTCCGATCCTCGAAGGGTAACCTGTTTTTGCGGAGGTTTCGGATGGGTCTCTATGCCTTTCTGGACCGGCTCTTTCCAAGAAGCTTTTCGAGCAAGGTCTTCTTTACCGCGTTTCTCGGCACGCATGTCCCGCTGATCGCCGTGACCGTCTACGCCCTGTCCCGAAGCACCGGGATCGAAGACCACTTGGACGAGCTCCTGCTCCTGATCGGCGCCACGCTCATCGGCTGCACGGGCACGCTGCTCAGCCTCTGGGTGCTTCTCGCTCCGCTCCGGCGGATGCGCGGTGCGATCCTGGCGTTCGAGCAAAGCGGCTACGTTGTGCGCCTGCCCGAAGCACATCTGGACGAGATCGGCCAGCTGATGCGCTGCACCAACACTGTGATCCGCAGCATCGAGCAGCGGCATGCACGCGCCTACAGCGCGGCTCTGACGGATTCGCTGACCGGCCTGCCGAACCGGCGCGGCTTCGAGGCGCTCGCGCCGGCCCTCGGGACCGGCGCGGTGCTGTTCCTGGATCTCGACCACTTCAAGCAGGTCAACGACACCCAGGGCCACGCGGCCGGAGATGCGGTGCTGAAGGGCGTCGCCGGGGTGATCTCGGCGACGATGCGCCGGCAGGACGTGGTCGCGCGGTGGGGTGGCGAGGAATTCGTGATCTGGCTGCCCGGCGCCACCGAGGACGTGGCCCGCGGTATCGGTGAACGCCTGCGCCTGGCGATCTCGGACCGGGTCCCCCTGCCGCGAGGCCTGCTCACCGCCTCCATCGGCATCGCGGTTGCCCGCGAAGGCGACAGTCGCGACAGGCTCATCGCCCGGGCCGACGCGGCGCTCTACGCCGCCAAGGCAGGCGGTCGGAACAGGGTGGTCGCGCAATCGTCCGAGCGCGAGACACCGGTCGTGCTCGGCCCGGAAAGCCGCCTCTGCGCAGGCTGATGACACTGCTGCGCCCGGTGGCGTCCGGTCAGCGCCCCTCGCGGATCTGGGTCAGCGTGCGGTAGGGCGTCAGCGCCTCCTTGGTGACCGTCAGTTCGAGCAGAGCCCCGTGCGGCGCGGCAAGCGCCCGTTCGAAGGCGTCGGCGAAGGCCGCCGTCTCTTCCACCCGCTCACCGTGCAGCCCATAGCCCTGCGCCAGCGTCGCGAAGTCCGGGTTGACCAGGTCGGTGCCGCTGACCCGCGTCGGGAACTCGCGCTCCTGGTGGGCGCGGATGGTCCCGTAGGTGCCGTTGTTCACCACGATCACGATGACCGCCGCGCCCGCCTGCCGAGCCGTCGCCAGCTCCTGCATGGTCATCTGGATGTCGCCGTCACCGGCGAAGCAGATCACCGTCGCGCCGGGCCGTTCGAGCTTGGCGGCCACCGCCGCCGGCAACCCGTAGCCCATCGAGCCCGACTGCGGTGCAAGCAGCCGCATCCCGGGACGGAAGCGGAAGAAACGCGAAGGCCAGACCGTGAAGTTGCCCGCGCCGTTGGTCAGCACCAGCTCTTCGCCCTCGAGCCGATCCCGCAGGTGCGCGCAGACCGCCACCATATCGACCGGACCCGGTTGCGCAGGCGCCTTGTCGATGAACCCGAGATACGCGTCACGTGCGGCCGCGCGCCAGTCCCCCCAACTGCCCTGCACCGTCTCGCCCAGCGCGAGGGCGAAGCGCTCCGGCGCGGCATGGATGCCCAGCGCCGGGCGGTAGACCTTGCCGAGCTCGCGGTCCGAGGCGTGCACGTGAATGATCTTCTGCACCGGGTCCGGCACGTCGAGCAGCGCGTAGCCGTCGGTCATGTTCTCGCCGAAGCGGATGCCCAGCGCGAGAATGACATCGGCGTCGCGCAGCAGCGCCTTCGTCGCGGCGGTCATGCCAACGCCCGCGTCGCCACAGAAACATGGCGAAGCGCTGTCGAACTGGTCCTGGTAACGGAAGGAGCTCGCGACCGGAATGTCCGAAGCCTCGGCGAACCGCTGAAGCGCCGCGCTCGCCGCCCGGTCCCAGGGCGCGCCGCCGAACAGGATCAACGGCCGCTCGGCACGACCGATCATCTCGAGCGCCTCGGCCACCGCCGCCGGCGCCGGCTCGGGCGGGAAGATCGGCACCGGCCCCTCGACCGGTGTGGCGTCTGTCGCGGCCATCAAGATGTCCTCGGGGAGCGCCACCACCACCGGTCCCGGCCGACCGGTGGTCGCCACGGTCCAGGCGCGGGAGAGCAGTTCGGGCACACGGTCGACATCATCGATCTCGGTGACCCACTTGGCCATGGTGCCGAAGACAGCGCGGTAGTCGACCTCCTGGAAGGCTTCGCGCTCACGCATCCAGGTGGCGATCTGGCCCACGAGCAGGATCATCGGCGCGCTGTCCTGCATGGCCGTGTGGACACCGATCGAAGCGTTCGTGGCCCCAGGCCCGCGCGTGACGAGACAGATGCCGGGTGAGCCTGTCAGCTTGCCATGCGCCGCTGCCATGAAGGCCGCCCCGCCCTCCTGCCGGCAGTTCACGAAGCCGATCTCGCTGTCGTGCAGCGCATCGAGCACCGCGAGATAGCTCTCTCCCGGCACGCCGAAGGCGCGGCGCGCCCCCAGCGCCTGCAGGCATTCCACGACGAGTCGTCCACCATTGCGCGCCATCTGTGATCTCCCGAAACTCTCGGATTGTTTGTGCAGAATGCACCGCGCCATCGCAAGAGGCGTGCCCAGGGGGGCGATTTCCGGTATTCCAGAACGCTTTGTTAAGACACCGCACGTATGTCTCTTGGCGATCCGGGCGACGCTCCGGCCCGCCGATCGACCGCTTTCGCCGTCTCCAGAGGTGCCGATCCAAGATGACCGACGTTCACTACCATGTTCTAGAACCCGCGCGGAACCGGAATGGCGAGGATGCGCTCGTTCCCTTCCTTCTGGGCGCGCGCCACGCTCCGGTCACGATCTCGGTCCGCGACGTCGCGCGGCTCGATTCCCATCGCCTGCAGATCCTGCTGGTCGCCCGGCGACAGTGGGCCGGCGAAGCGCTTCCATTCCTCGTGACAGACACCACAGAGACCTTCCGCGCCGGCCTCGAACGGCTCGGCCTCGCTCCCGATCACTTCGACAAGGATCCGATGCAATGACCACCAAAGTCCTCGCGATCGACGATTCCCGCACAATCCGGAACCTGTTGCGCGTCTCGCTCGAGGGAGCGGGCTTCGAATATCACTCGGCCTGTGACGGGGTCGAAGGTGTCGAACAGTTCTCTGAAGTGGAACCCGACGTGGTGATCACCGACATCAACATGCCCAACATGGACGGCTTCGGCGTGATCGAAACGCTGCGCGGCGGACCGAACCGAACCACGGTGCCGATCATCGTGCTTACCACCGAAAGCGGGCCCGATCTCAAGGCCCGTGCCCGACAGGCCGGGGCCACCGGCTGGATCGTGAAACCGTTCGACGATTCCTCGCTGGTCTCGGTCCTGCGCCGCCTCACCGGACACGTGGTGTGACCATGTCGAGAAACGCCATACGCGATACGTTCTTCGAGGAATGCGAGGAGCTTCTCGAAGCCCTTGTCGAGGGTCTCTCCTCCATGGAGGCCGACGCCGGGAACATGGAGGTCGTGAATGCCGTCTTCCGGGCGGTCCACTCGATCAAGGGTGGTGCCGGGGCCTTCGCGCTTGATCGGCTGGTGAATTTTGCCCACACCTTCGAGACGGTGATGGACAAGGTCCGGTCACAGGAACTCACGGTCGACGAAGAGCTCATGCTGCTCTTTCACCGGTCCGGCGACCAGCTGGCAGATCTCGTCGAGGCCGCGAGGGATGAGCGCGAGCCGAACGCCGAATCCGAAGCTGCCATCCTCAAGGAACTAGAAGCGCACCTGGGCGAGGCCGACAAGGAAGAGGACTTCGCCTTCGACGCCGTCACCCTCGACTTCGATGCCACCCCGGCGCCGCTCGAGCTTGCCGAAGACACGCCTGAGCTTCGCCGGTTCGACATCCGGTTCAAGCCGAAACCGGCCCTCTATGCCAACGGCCACGAGCCGCTTCTGCTGTTCGACGCACTCGCCGAACTGGGTACGCTCTCGGTGACGGCGAACATCGCCGACCTTCCCGACTTCGATGCCTTCGATCCCAACGACGCGGTGATCGACTGGCACCTCACGCTGGACACCGCGGAAGACGAAACCGTCCTGCATGAGATTTTCGAATTCGTCGACGCACTCTGCGAGCTCGATATCTCCGTGAACGAGGACCCGCAGCCCGCGCTGGAGGTCTCTGCCTTGGCCGAGGCACCTGCGCCCCCCACCGTGACGTCGCTCGAAAACGAGCCGATCGAAGCGCCCGCGCCGCTGCGGCAATCCGAAGATCGTCCGCCTGCGCCTGAGCCGAAACCATCCGTTGCCCGGGACGAACCGCGAGGCCCGAAGCCCACCCTTCGCGTCGATCTCGATCGCGTGGACCGCCTGATCAACACGGTGGGCGAGCTGATCATCAACCAGGCCATGATCTCGCAGCGGATCGAAGAGCTCGAGCTGCCTGCGGTGGCCCACCTCACCAATGAGCTTGAAGCCTACAAGCTGCTGGCCCGCGACATTCAGGAGGGCGTCATGGCCATCCGCGCCCAGCCGGTGAAGCCGCTCTTCCAGCGCATGTCGCGCATCGTCCGCGAGGCGTCGGAGGCGACCGGCAAGAAGGCCAAGCTCGTGACCGTCGGCGACTCGACCGAGGTCGACAAGACTGTCATCGAGCGCCTCGCCGATCCGCTCACCCACATGGTCCGCAACGCGGTCGATCATGGGCTCGAACTTCCCGAACGGCGCGAAGAGGCCGGGAAGGACCCGGTGGGCTCGATCCGTCTCTCCGCATCGCACCGCTCCGGAAGTGTCTTCATCGAGATTGCCGATGATGGCGCGGGGCTCAACCGCGCCCGGGTCCTGGAGAAGGCCATCGAAAAGGGGCTGATCGCCCCGGACGCAGAACTCTCTGAGCAAGAGACCGACAACCTCCTCTTCCTCCCCGGCTTCTCGACGGCCTCGGAGATTTCAAACCTCTCCGGTCGCGGCGTGGGTATGGACGTGGTGAAGAACGCGGTCTCGGGCCTCGGCGGACGCGTGTCGATCACTTCCACAGCCGGCGCGGGAACGACCTTCACCATCGTTCTGCCGCTGACGCTGGCCGTGATGGACGGCTTCGTGATCTCGATCGCCGATCAGACCATGGTGATCCCCATCGCCTCGATCATCGAGACCATCCGACCGAACCGCAAGGATCTGCATCACATCGGGACCGGCGGAGAGGTCATCTCGGTCCGTGGCGCCTACGTCCCGATCGTCGATGTCGCCCGGAATTTGGGCCTTTCTCATGGTGCAGATGACATCGGTAGCGGCGTGCTGCTGCTTGTCAGCACCGAAAGCCACGGGCTGACCGCGCTGCGCGTCGGCGCAATCCATGACCAGCGACAAGTCGTGATCAAGAGCCTCGAAAGCAACTATGGCGCCATTCCCGGTGTCTCGGCCGCAACCATTCTCGGCGACGGCAAGATCGCGTTGATCCTCGACCCCGACGAACTCGTGAAGCTCAACCCCGCCGCCCCCTTCCTGCCTCCCGCGTCCACCCCCAGAATGGAGCTGCGCCATGCTTGACGCCGCCGAAGCCCCGAAAGAGACACAGTTCGAGTTCATCACCTTCTCATCTGGAGAACAGAGCTTCTGCCTCGAGATCACGCAAATTCGCGAGATCCGACGCTGGACCCCGGTCACCAAATTACCGCACACGCCCGATGACGTTCTGGGCGTGATGAACCTGCGCGGCGCAGTGATCCCGATATTCGACCTCGCGGCCCGCTTCGGGCTCGGCAAGACATCAGACAACGAGCGCAACGTCGTCATCGTCGCGGCGGCGGGAGGGACGACCATCGGACTTCTCGTCGAATCCGTGTCCGAGATCCTCTCGGTCGATAAATCCGCGATCCAGGAGACTCCGGACATCAAGTCGGACGCCGCGCGGCAGGCGATTCTCGGGGTCATCTCCGTCGGCGAAAGCATGGTTCGTGTCGTGAACCTCGATGCTGTTCTGGATAACGAGATCGGAGGCGCGACATGACCACGGCGCCCGCGGTGACGACGCACCAGGAGTTCAGCTTCACCGACGAAGACTTTCGTGCACTTGCACAACTTGCACGGGCACAATTCGGCCTGAGCCTTGCCGAAAGCAAGAAACCCCTCGTCTATTCAAGGCTCGCTCGAAGGCTGAGGGCCAGAAACATCTGTCGCTTCGATGACTACATGTCACTTCTCGACATTCCCGACGAGCAAGACGAACGACTGCAGCTCATTTCGGCTCTGACGACGAATGTGACAAGTTTTTTTCGAGAGAAGCATCATTTCCAAACGCTGCGCGAAATTGTCCTGCCAAGGCTGGCGTCCCGGCGTCGCCTTCGGATCTGGTCCGCAGGTTGCTCCACGGGCCAGGAGGCCTACTCCATCGCAATGACCCTGCTTGAGGCGTTGCCCGATGCGGGCAGCCGGGACATTCGCATCTTGGCAACAGATATCGACCCCGCCGTCGTGGAGCGTGCCAAGGTCGGATCCTATGCCGTCGAAGACATCGAAAACCTGCCGGCCGAAATGCGCCGTGCATGGACCCGCGCAAGCCCTGAGACCGCAGGAAAAAGCGAAATCGCCGCAGAGGTGAAACGCATGATTTCCTTCGGCGAACTGAATCTTGTCGACCCATGGCCCTTCCACGGACCCTTCGACGCGATTTTCTGCCGCAACGTTGCGATCTACTTCGACCAAGAGACGCAACAACGCCTCTGGCAGCGGTTCGCCGGAATGCTCGACGATGGCGGGTACCTGTTCATCGGACATTCCGAACGTGTCTCTGGCCCGGCCCTGCAAGCACTCGAGACAGCAGGCGTCACGACCTACCGCAAGAAGCAGGACACACTCGGTGTCACGAGGACCTAGGAGACGTAAATGAGTCTGAAAGATTCCCTGCGCATCATGGTGGTGGACGACATGGCCACCAGCCGCGGCCTAATCACGCAAGCGCTCGATGAAATCGGTATCAGCAACTACCTGACCGAAAACGACGGCCAGAAAGCTCTGGCCCGCCTGTCTGCCAGTCCCGTTCATCTAGTTCTGTCGGATTTCAACATGCCGAACATGGACGGGCTCGGCCTCCTGCAGGCGATACGGCAGAACAGCGCCACTCAGCGCATGGGCTTTATCCTCGTGACCGGGAAACCGACCCCGGAGATGGTCGCTGCCGCCAAGAAGTGGGGGCTGAACAACATGATAAAGAAACCCTTCACCTCGCTCGCAATGAAGCAATGTATCGAAAGCGTCGTGGGAAAGCTCTGACATGGCGCGCGCGGAAATACTTCTCACTCCAAGCGAGGCAACGCGTCTGGTGTCGCTCGAAGTCCGTCAGTTGCAGCACCGCCTGGAGTTGCTCGAACGCGGGGTAGAGCATGTTTACGAAGAGCGCGGCGGCCGTCTAGGCCGCGTCGCGATGACCGCACTGCAGGAACTCGACATGCTCGCGCAATGCACCGATGCGATCGCCGCCTACATCGAAAAGCTCGCAATTCGTCTCGACAACGACGCGCCGCTCGACCTTGCCGCGGAACTCTCTGCCATTCCGCTTCGCGCCTTGGAGCAGCGCCTCAGCGGCAGCGTTCAAGATGAACTGTGTGCCAATGCGCCAGAGCTCTTCTGAGACCCGACCCGCAAACCGGAACCGCCTTTGGCCGCTTTCGGCTGGGCGATACGTCAAGTCAACCGGACGACCCCGCTCGTCTACTGACCGGACATCAGCACGAGGAGGCCCCGAATGACTTCGATCACCCTGGTCGTTGCCATACCGGATCCTCGCCTGCGGCGTCGTTTGGCCCAAGAGCTCATTACGTCGGCGCAGGTGGAGGTGGTCGGAGAAACACATGACCTCATGTCGACCTATGCGGAGGTCGAGGAGCGGGAACCCATGGCCGTGCTCATCGCCGGTCGCCTTGCCCGGCAGCCGGAATTCGAGGTGATGCGCGCCCTCTTTGCGGCATTGGATGTGCGCTGGATCGTAATCTCGGAAGATCCGGATACCGGCGCGCGCGATGCTGGCTCCCCATGGGGCCGGACTTCGGATCTTTTTGCGGTGCCTTCGGATATCTCATCCCATTTGCTGATCGACTCCCTATGTAGCCTGACACGCAATGCGCGGCGCAGCAGCCGACCCGTCCCCGGTCCACCCCCTACAGAGGCTCCGATCGGCCAGACAGCTGGCAATAACGGCAACCGGTTCATCCTGATCGGCGCCTCGACTGGCGGGGTCGACGCTCTTCTGAAGGTTCTCGCGGCCTTTCCCGTCGACTGTCCACCGACCTTCGTCGTGCAGCATACCGGTGCCGGCTTCGGTGAAAGCCTGACCAGGCTGCTCGACAGACAATGTGCGGCAGCGGTCCGAAGCGCACGCGACGGCGACACTGTGGGCCATGGCAAGATCGTGGTTGCCGCTGGCTGTGGGGCGCATCTGCGGCTTGGTGGCGGATCGCCCATGCGGATCAGGCTTGCACGCGACGCGCCGGTTTCCGGTCACATGCCCTCGGTGGACGTGCTGTTCCAGTCGGCGATTCCCGGTGCAAAGCGCGCGGTCGCGGCTCTTCTGACCGGCATGGGCCGCGATGGCGCCGAGGGGCTGAAGGCCCTCAGGGACAGCGGTGCGATCACGATCGCCCAGGACCAGGCGACAAGCACTGTCTACGGCATGCCTCGCGCGGCAACGGAGCTCGGTGCCGTTCAGTCCTCCCTCCCACTGCAGGAGATCGGGCCAGCGATCCTCCGCGCCTGCGCCACGCCGCACACAGTCCCCAGACAGAGGATGCCTCACAGATGATCGAACGCGGCGAGACGTTGGTGAACGTCATCCAGGGAGAGTACCGTATCTCGGATGATCCCAATTGCATTCTGTCGACGGTGCTTGGCTCCTGCGCGGCGGTCTGCCTGACGGATCCAACCGCCCAGGTCGGCGGAATGAACCATTTCCTTCTTCCCCACCGGGCCGGGCGCGAGGGAGAGGACGTGCGCTATGGAGCGTATTCCATGGAGTTGCTGATCAACGGGCTACTGAAACGGGGTGCAAGAAAGAACCGCATGGTCGCCAAGCTCTTCGGCGGGGCGAAGATGCTGGCACAACTCCGCGACATCGGCGTCTCCAACGCCGCCTTCGCACGGGAATTCCTGCAAAGTGAGGGCATTCCGATCGCGTCGGAAAGCACCGGCGGCACAGCCGCGCGAAGGATCCGTTTCTGGCCTACGGATGGACGCGTCAAGCAGTTCATCGTGCCGGGCGAGGTCGAACGGATCGCCCCACCTGCACCGGCGGCGCCCCCACCTGCGCATGGCGAAATCACGCTGTTCTGAGCTTCACCATGCGATCAGGAACAGAGCATTTCGTGTGCAGTTCAGAGGTCAGGGCCTCAGGTCGGATCGATTTCGGCAAAGGCGTTGCGCAAGGCTTCCGACCACGCGGCGCTCATGCGGGCAAAGCCCTCGTCGTCCGCCTCGATCCGTCTGCGACGGGTGATCTCGAGGGCATCCCGCTCGATGATCGCGAAGTCGAGCGGCATTCCAACGCTGAGATTCGACCGAAGGGTCGAATCCATCGACAGCAGCACCGCCTTCTCTGCATCGGCAAGAGAGGTGCCGGGCTCGATCACCCGGTCAAGGATCGGCTTGCCGTACTTGTGCTCGCCGATCTGCAGGAAAGGCGTGTCGGCGGTCGCCTCGATGAAATTGCCCTCGGGGTAGATGAGGAACATCCGCATCGGCCCCCCCTTGCGCTGCCCGGCGACGATCATCGACGCCGTGGCCTTCTGGCTCATCCGCTCCATCTTCGACGCCACTTCGGAGGTCACGTCGGACAGCATCGAACCGACGATCTCCGCGACCTGCAGCATCGTGGGCGCGCGCAGGATCGACTTCTCGCCGTCGGGATCGTCGATGGCGTCCGAGAGACGCGCCATGGTGGTCTGGGTGATCGAGAGCGAACCGGCGGTCATGATCCCGATGGCGCGCTCGCCCGGTGTCTCGAACAGGAACATCTTTCGATAGGTCGCGATGTTGTCGAGCCCGGCGTTGGTGCGCGTGTCGGACAGCAGAACGATGCCCGCGTCCAGCAGCAGTCCCACGCAATAGGTCATAGTCGAATCCTCGGGAGCGTCATGCCCGGCAACGGCTATAGTGCCGGGCGGGCGCTGCGGCAATGGCCGCGCACCCTTGTCGTCACTGTTGCTGCTGATCCGGCGTCACGACAACCTCGACCTCGAGATGCTCGTCGGGCGTGCTGCCCTGAACGACCCCCCGGATCGGGGCCGCGTCCTGCGCATCGTAGCCAGAGCCGAGCCGGATGTAGCGATCGTCCGGACAGCAGCGGTTCGCGGCGTCGAATCCGACCCATCCCAGGTTCGGCACGAAAAGCTCGGCCCAGGCGTGGCTGGCCTCGTGCGGCGCTCCATCCCCATCGGTCTGCAGGTAGCCCATTACGTAACGGGCCGGAATGCCTGCCACATGCGCCACAGCGATCAGTGCATGGGCATGATCCTGGCAAACGCCCCGACCACCCGCCAGCGCCTCGGCCGCCGTGGTATGCGGCTGCGTCTCGCCCGGCGCGTATTCGATGGCCTCGTTCACCGCCTTTGCAAGCGCATGCGCCCGGTCCAGATCGCTCGCGCCTCTCATGCCGTCGAGCGCGGATACGGACAGTTCCTTGAGGTCATGGTCCGGCCGGATATGCTTGGTGGACCGCAGGTAGAGCGACGCCGGACCCTTCTCGCGGTGCTCTCGAAGAACCCCGAAGAGATCGGCCGTTTCGACCTCGCCCGAAACCTCGACGGTGAGCTCATCAAGCGGGCCGCGCCAGGTGGCCAGCATGGTCCGGTCGCCCGCTCCGTCGGTGAATTCGGCCCCGCGCAGCGCGCCTTCGGTGCGGACTTGCCACGAGACGACCTTTTGCGACGCGCAGTCGGCGGGCCAGAGCCGCAGCGACTGGGCCACCCCGCGCACGGGGTGATCGAAGCGGTAGCGCGTCGTGTGTCGAACGCTGAGTCTCATGCCGGCATCCCCTGTAGGTAGACGTCCTGCACCGTCGTGGCGACGCCCGCGTTGCGCGCCATGAACCGCGCGAGGAATTCGTGCAGTCCCTCGTCGAAGATGTCGTCGATGGTGGCGTTGTTGAGGTCCTCGAGCAACTTGTGTGCCTCGTCCTGCGCACGGGTGCCCGCCGCGTAGTTCTGGGCGATGTCGTCGAGGTGATCGCAGGTCCATTGCACGCAGGACAGAAGCGAGCGCGGGAACTTGCGGTTGAGGATCAGCAGGTGCGCGATCTTCTGCGCGGTGATCTCGCCGGAGTAGGTCCAGTTGAACGCCCGCTGCGCGGTCATCGACTGCAGCAGCAGCGCCCACTGGCTCTGGTCGAGACCGGAGCCCACGTAGGACAGCGACGGCAGCAGCACGTAGTATTTCACGTCGATCAGCCGCGCGGTGTTGTCGGCGCGCTCGACCGAGGTGCCGATGCCCATGAAGGCGTAGCCGTCGTTGCGCAGCTGGGTCGCCGACAGGCAGCCTCGCACGAGATGGCAGTTGCGCAGCGTCCACTCGGTCAGCTCGTTGGTCATCAGCTTGCTGCGCTCGGTGCGCTGCAGCTGCTTGAGCTCCTGGAAGGCCGAGTTGATGGCGTCCCACACCGGCGAGGTCAGCGCGGTGCGCACGACCCGGGCGTTCTCGCGCGCGGCATTGATGCACGACAGCACCGAGGCCGGGTTCTCGGCGTCGAAGAACAGCCAGGTCTCGATGTTGCGCTCGTTGGTCTCGCCGTACTTGTCGAGGAACTGTTCCAGCGTGCCCTTCGATTGCAGCACGGCCTCCCAGTCGTTGCGATAGCCGCCCGAGGGATCGGGCAGCAGGGCGTTGCGGGCGCCCACCTCGAGCAGGCGCGCGGTGGTTTCGGCGCGCTCGAGATAGCGGGCCATCCAGTAGAGATGTTCTGCGGTGCGGCTCAGCATGTTGTTCTTCTCACTCCGCCTTATTCCGCCAGGACCCAGGTGTCCTTGACGCCCCCGCCCTGCGAGGAGTTCACCACCAGCGAGCCTTCGGTCAGCGCCACACGGGTCAGGCCGCCGGGCACCAGCTCGATCTGCTCGCCCACGAGGCAGTAGGGCCGCAGGTCGACGTGGCGCGGCGCGATCCCCTCCTCCACGAAGGTCGGGCAGGCCGACAGCGACAGCGTCGGCTGGGCGATGTAGTTCTCGGGCCGCTCGCGGATCTTGGCCGCGAACGCCTCGATGGTCGACTTGTCGGCCTTCGGCCCGACAAGCATGCCGTAGCCCCCCGAGCCGTGCACTTCCTTGACCACCAGCTCGGGCAGGTGTTCGAGAACGTACTTGCAGTCGTCGCGCTTGGCGCACTGCCAGGTCGGCACGTTTTCCAGCACCGGCTCCTCGCCGAGGTAGAAGCGGATCATCTCGGGCACGTAGGTATATATGGCCTTGTCGTCGGCAACGCCCGCGCCGGGCGCGGAACAGATCGACACCCCGCCCGAACGGTAGACGTTCATCAGCCCCGGCACGCCCAGCATCGAATCCGGGCGGAAGCACAGCGGGTCGAGGAAGTTGTCGTCGATCCTGCGGTAGATCACGTCGACCTTCTTGGGGCCCTCGGTGGTCTTCATCCAGACGAAATCGCCCTCGACGAACAGGTCCTGTCCCTCAACCAGCTCGACGCCCATGAGGTCGGCCAGGAAGGAATGCTCGTAGTAGGCCGAGTTGAACTGGCCGGGCGTCAGGATCACGATCTTCGGCTCGCCCTGGCACTTCTTCGGCGCGACCGAGCCCAGCGTCTTCTTGAGCGCGTTGGCGTAGCCGTCGACCGGTGCGATGCGGTTTTCCATGAAGAGCTGCGGGAACATGCGCATCATGATCTCGCGGTTCTGCAGCATGTAGCTGACGCCCGACGGCGTGCGGCAGTTGTCCTCGAGCACGTAGAACTGGTCGGGCCCGGTGCGCACGAGATCGACGCCGACGATGTGGCTGAACACGCCCTTGGGCGGCATGAAGCCGATGGCGGCCTTCTCGTAGGCCTCGTTGTTGGTCACCAGGTGTTCGGGGATGCGGCCCGCCCGGATGATCTCGCGCCGACCGTAGACATCGCAGAGGAAGGCGTTGAGCGCGGCGGCCCGTTGCCGGATGCCGCGGTCGAGCTTGCGCCACTCCGATGCGGTGAGCACGCGCGGAAACATGTCGAACGGGATAAGCCGCTCCGGATCCCCGCCCTCGCCGTAGACCGCGAAGGTGATCCCCACCCTGCGGAACAGCGCCTCGGCCTCTGATTGCTTGAGGTTCCGCAGCTCGGGCGGCATCGACCGATACCATTTCTCGAGGTTCTGATATGCGGCGCGAACCTCTTCGCCGTTCATCATCTCGTTGAAGATCGGGGGGTGCTTTGCGCTCATTGTTTTCCCTTCGCTCTGCCCTTCACGTTCCACGACAACGCGCCGAAGGAAAAGAGGGCAATGCAGAAATATTTCGAACCCATCGGTGCGTGATCAAAAAGACGGCACGCTCAGATCTACGCCCCAAACGACCAGAAAACGACCAGACCGGCGCGACAAGCGACACCTCCGACACATACAAATGATCACAAAACGGGCAATTGCACAAAATTACGCACAATATTTGACCTCACATCTACAGCCGAGCCGGCAAGCCGGACTTTGAAGTGCCCCCGGGCGACCCCCTCGTCTATTGAGGTGCAGCGTCTCGAAACCGGGGCGCTCAACGGGGACGCCAGGGCCGAAAATGCGGCGAGAATCCGCGCCGGTCCCGGCACAAACAGAACGAAGCGGCACGCAGTCATTTTCTGCCCCGCCCGACCGATCCGGCGGGCGGCAACGGGAGGATCTTGCCGCGCTAGGGAGCCATTTTGATGATCAAGAGTCTTAAACTGTCCGGCGTCGCCACCGCCGCCATTCTCGCTGCGGGCGCCGTCTCGGCGCAGGAGGCCGACTGTCCGATCAAGGTGGGTGTGCTGCACTCGCTGTCCGGCACGATGGCGATCTCGGAGACCACCCTCAAAGACACCATGCTGATGCTGATCGAGAAGCAGAACGAGGCCGGCGGGCTTCTGGGCTGCGAGCTCGAGGCAGTGGTCAAGGACCCGGCCTCCGACTGGCCGCTGTTCGCCGAGAAGGCCCGCGAGCTGATCTCGAACGACGAGGTCGACGTGACCTTCGGCAGCTGGACCTCGGCCTCGCGCAAGGCGGTCCTGCCGGTGCTCGAAGAGCTGAACGCGCTCTACTTCTACCCGGTGCAATACGAAGGTGAAGAGTCGTCCAAGAACGTCTTCTACACCGGCGCGGCGCCGAACCAGCAGGCGATCCCGGCCACCGACTACTTCCTCGAAGAGCTCGGCGTCGAGAAGTTCGCCCTGCTCGGCACCGACTACGTCTACCCGCGCACCACGAACAACATCCTCGAGAGCTACCTCGAGTCCAAGGGCATCGCCGAGGAAGACATCTTCGTGAACTACACGCCCTTCGGGCACTCCGACTGGTCAACCATCGTGTCCGACGTCGTGGCGCTGGGTGAGGACGGCAAGCAGGTCGGCGTGATCTCGACGATCAACGGCGACGCCAACATCGGCTTCTACAAGGAACTGGCGGCACAGGGCGTGAGCGCAGACGACATCCCCGTCGTGGCCTTCTCTGTCGGCGAAGAGGAACTGTCGGGCCTCGACACCTCGAACCTCGTCGGTCACCTCGCCGCGTGGAACTACTTCATGACCGCGGACACGCCCGAGAACGAGGAATTCATTGCCCAGTGGCACGAGTTCATCGGCGACGACAGCCGCGTGACCAACGACCCGATGGAAGCGCACTACATCGGCTTCAACATGTGGGTGAACGCGGTTGAAGCCGCCGGCACCACCGATGTCGACGCCGTCCGCGAGGCGATGTGGGGTCAGGAATTCCCGAACCTCACCGGCGGCACCGCGGTGATGGGCACCAACCACCACCTCTCGAAGCCGGTGCTGATCGGCGAGATCCGCGAAGACGGCATGTTCGACATCATCTCGGAAACCGATCCGGTCCCCGGCGACGCCTGGACCGACTTCCTGCCGGAATCCGCTCCGCTCAAGTCCGACTGGCAAGAGCTCGAGTGCGGCATGTACAACACCGAGACCGAGACCTGCGTGCAGATCAAGTCGAACTACTGACCTGATCCGACCGAGCTGACCGGCGGCGGGCGCCCCTTCCGCGCCCGCTGCCCCATACGCAAACGACCATTCCCGATAGGCTGACCATGCTGCGCGCGCTCCTTCCCGCCCTCGCGCTGATCCTGTGCATCTGCACCGTCCCCGCGACGGCCCGCGCACAGGACCAGGATCTCCAGGCGCTTCTCCAGGACCGGGCCGAGGAGGTCGCCAGCCCCGGCCGCCGCACCGTCGGCCCGCTGATCGAGGCGCTCGTCGCCTCCGGCCTGCCCGGCGTGCCCACCTTCCTCGAACGCTGGGCCGAGCGCGAGGTCTACCAGCGCGAAAGCGACGGCCTGTTCTTCTACGCCGATGAAGAGGGCGACACCTACGCGCTGCGCGACATCTCGACCGACGCGCCCGCCGGCACCGCGCCCGACGACGCGATGGACCAGATCCGCCCCAACGGCGGCGTGCGCCGGGTGATCGCCACGGCGCTGGTGCAATTCCAACTCTCCGACCCCGACCGGGCCCGCCGCGTCGACGCGCTCGACGCGATCTCGCGCAGCCCCGAGCCCGACCAGATCGAACCGCTGCGGGCCTCCATCGAGGGCGAACCCGACCCGCTGCTGCGCGCCCGCAAGGAACAGCTCGCCGGGATGCTTGCCGCGCGCTTCGGCGAAAGCACCGAGGACCGGATCGCCGCCATCGAGGCGCTCTCCGGCGCGCTCTCGGTCGAGGTCCGCGCGGTGCTCAACCAGATACTCGCGACCGAAGGCGGCGTTGCCGCCGAGCTACCCGAAGACGCCAACATCGCCCGCACGCTCACCCCCGGCGACGACCTGACCGAGGCCGAGGCCTACGCGCAGCTCGTCGATGCCGACCTCGCCCCGCCGGTGCAGGACCGGGCCGAGATCAAGGCCGCGCTCACCGACAACGTCGAGAACGGCAGCGTCGGCGGCGTCCCCCTCGGCCAGCTCGTGACCAAGGCCGGCCGCGCCCGCGCCTACGCCGCGCTCGCCGAGGCCGGCACCGTGCCACCGCTGGTCACCGACGAGGACATCGACGCCGCGCTCGCCTCGCATGTCTTCTACGAAGCCTACGACGAGCCCGATCCCGCCGTCACCGACGCGGCCCGCGCCGCCCTCGACGAGGTCGAGACCCGCGTCGCCATGAACCAGGCGCTCGACCTCGGGCTCGACGCGCTGTCGCTGGCCTCGATCTACTTCCTCGCGGCCATCGGCCTCGCCATCACGTTCGGCGTGATGGGCGTCATCAACATGGCGCATGGCGAGTTCATCATGATGGGCGCCTACACCGGCTACGTGGTGCAGCAGATCATCCCCGACTACACCGTCAGCATCATCGTCGCCCTGCCGCTGGCCTTTGCAGTGACCTTCGGCGCCGGCGTCGCGATGGAACGGCTGGTGATCCGCTGGCTCTACCACCGTCCGCTTGAAACGCTTCTGGCCACCTTCGGCATCTCCATCGCGCTGCAGCAGCTCGCCAAGAACATCTTCGGCACGCAGGCCCGGCCGCTGACCTCGCCCTCCTGGCTCGACGGCGCCTGGGTGCTCAACGACGTGGTCTCCATCGCCAACATCCGCATCGCGATCTTCGTGCTGGCGATGATCTTCCTCGGCCTGATCCTCTTCGTGCTCAACAAGACCCGCCTCGGCCTCGAGGTCCGCGCCGTGACCCAGAACCCCGGCATGGCCGCCTCGATGGGCATCAACCCCGACAAGATCAACATGCTGACCTTCGGCCTCGGCTCCGGCATCGCCGGCATCGCCGGAGTCGCCATCGGCCTCTACGCCAAGGTGACCTCCGAGATGGGTGCCGACTACATCGTGCAGAGCTTCATGACCGTGGTCGTCGGCGGCGTCGGCAACGTCTGGGGCACCCTCGCGGGCGCCGGCCTGATCGGCATCCTCCAGAAGGGGATCGAGTTCTTCAACCCGTCCAACACGCTGGCCGCGCAAACCTACATGATCCTCTTCATCATCCTCTTCATCCAGTTCCGTCCCAAGGGCATCGTCGCCCTCAAGGGCCGCGCGGCGGGAGACTGATCATGCAGCACCCCACACCCGAAGCCCTCCCCGGCCGCGATGGCCGGCCTGCCTCCGGCGGGGATATTTTGGGCCAGAAGAAACATCGGCGCGACACCAGGCCTTCTTCTGGCAGGAAATATCCCGGGGGTGAATTGGCCGCAGGCCAAGAGGGGGCAGCGCCCCCTCCCCCACGGCGGCGCGCGCCAGCGCGGCGCAAACCCTGCCGATGCTGCGCGTCAGCGCAGCGCGACATTCCTGCCGGAGGCGCCGCATGAGCCGCCAGACCTTCCTCACCCAGAACCGCTCGATCCTCTGGTTCCTGCTCGCCCTCGCCGTTTTCGCGCTCGTGGTGACGGTGATGTCCGAGGCGATGGGCAACGGCATGATCTCGACGAGCTTCGTGAAGACGCTCGGCAAGACCCTCTGCCTGATGCTCGTCGCCGTGGCGATGGACGTGGTGTGGGGCTACACCGGCATCCTCAGCCTCGGGCACATGGCCTTCTTCGGGCTCGGTGGCTACATGATCGGCATGTGGCTGATGTATGCCCGGACCGAGATCATCGTGACCGAAAGCTTGCGCGCAGCAACCATCCCGCCCACCCCGGAAGAGATCCACGACGCCATCGGCACGCAGATCTTCGGCGTGGTGGGCTCGTCGGAGTTCCCGCCGATCTGGGCCGTCGCCCACAGCCTGCCGCTGCAGCTGCTCATGGTGGTTCTGGTGCCCGGCGTGCTGGCGCTGGTCTTCGGCTGGCTGGCCTTCCGCAGCCGGGTGACCGGCGTCTACCTGTCGATCCTCACGCAGGCGATGACGCTGGCGCTGTCGCTCTACCTCTTCCAGAACGAGAGCGGACTGCGCGGCAACAACGGCCTGTCGGGCCTGCAGAACCTGCCCGGCCTCGACGACATGCCGCAATCGACGCTGTCGCTCGCCTTCTTCTGGGCCTCGGCGGTGGCGCTGGCGCTGGGCTACGTGCTCTTCGCCTGGGTGGTCTCGGGCAAGTTCGGCTCGGTGATCCGCGGCATCCGCGACAACGAGAGCCGGGTGCGCTTCCTCGGCTATCACGTCGAGAGCTACAAGCTCTTCGTCTTCACCCTGACCGGCATCGTCGCCGGCATCGCCGGGGCGCTCTACTACCCGCAGGCCGGCATCATCAACCCGAACGAGGTCGCCCCGATCGCCTCGATCTACCTCGCGGTCTGGGTCGCCATCGGCGGTCGCGGCCGGCTCTACGGGGCGGCGATCGGCGCTGGTGTCGTGTCGCTGCTGTCGAGCTGGTTCACCGGTGGCGGCGCCCCCGACATCCCGCTCGGGGTCTACACCATCCAGTGGACCGACTGGTGGCTGGTGCTGCTCGGCGTCTCCTTCGTCGCGGTCACGCTGCTGGCGCCGAAAGGCATCGGCGGGCTCTTCGACCTCGTCGGCCGCAGCCACCCGATCCCCGACCGCGTCGGCGATTTCGGGCCCGACAAGGGCGCGCGCCGCATCAGCGAAGGCGAGGAAGAGAAATGAAGACCCTTCTCGAGATGTCCGGCGTCTCCGTCAGCTTCGACGGGTTCAAGGCGATCAACAACCTGAGCTTCCGCATCGGCGAGCCCGAACTGCGCGCCATCATCGGCCCCAACGGCGCCGGCAAGACCACCTTCATGGACATCATCACCGGCAAGACCCGCCCCGACAGCGGCACCGTGGTCTACGGCGAGAAATCCATCTCGCTGCTGAAGATGTCCGAGAGCCAGATCGCCATGGCCGGGGTCGGGCGCAAGTTCCAGAAACCCACCGTCTTCGAGGCGCAGACCGTGCGCGAGAACCTTGCCATGGCGCTGAAGAACAAGCGCGGGCCCTTCGACGTGGCCTTCTACCGCAAGACCAGCCGTGGCGCCGCCCGGATCGAGGAGCTGGCGCAGACCATCGGCCTCACCGAACAACTGCCGCGCATCGCCGGCGAGCTGAGCCACGGCCAGAAGCAATGGCTCGAGATCGGCATGCTGCTGGCGCAGGACCCGCGCCTGCTGCTGGTCGACGAGCCCGCCGCCGGCATGACCCCCGCCGAGCGCGAGCATACCACCGACCTGCTCAAGCGCGCCGCCGAGAAGCACGCCGTGGTGGTCGTCGAGCACGACATGGAGTTCATCCGCCGTCTCGACTGCCGCGTCACGGTGCTTTGCGAGGGCTCGGTGCTGGCCGAGGGCTCGCTCGATCACGTGACCTCGAACCCCGAGGTCATCGAAGTCTACCTCGGTCGCTGAGAGGACCCCAACATGCTGAGCGTCGAGAACCTCACCCTCAAATACGGTCAGAGCCAGATCCTGCACGGGGTCTCGCTCACCGCCGAACCCGGCAAGGTCACCGCCGTGACCGGCACCAACGGCGTGGGCAAGACCTCCCTGCTCAAGGCCATCGCGGGGCGGCACCCATATGCGGGGGGCACCATCACGCTCGACGGGCAACCGCTGCACCATCTCAACGCCTACCAGGCGGCGCGCGCCGGCATCGCCTACGTCCCGCAGGGGCGCGAGGTCTTTCCGCTGCTCACGGTGCAGGAGAACCTCGAGACCGGTTTCGCCTGCCTGCCGCGCTCCGAGCACGGGGTGCCCGAGCACATCTTCGAGCTGTTCCCGATCCTCAAGGACTTCCTGCAGCGCCGGGGCGGCGACCTCTCGGGCGGTCAGCAGCAGCAGCTTGCCATCGCCCGCGCGCTGATCTCGCGCCCGCGCGTGCTGCTGCTCGACGAACCGACCGAGGGCATCCAGCCCAACATCATCCAGCAGATCGGCCGGGTCAGCGCGCAGTTGCGCGACCAGGGCGACATGGCGATCATCCTCGTGGAACAGTATTTCGACTTCATGTGGGATCTCGCCGACAGCTTCACCGCCATGAGCCGTGGCGAGGTGACGCTTTCGGGCCGCGCCGGCGAGGTCGACCGCGAGGCGCTTCTGGCAAGGGTCTCGATCTGAGGCCCGCCACCCCGGTTTATCGCTAACTTGCCGCGACGCGGCGAAATTTCCTCTTGCCCAAATCGCTTTGAGCGCCAATCCTCCCGCTTGGGAGATGTGTTCACATGCTGCCAGCGGCAGAGAGTTCGAGACACGGCGCAAAGCCCCTGCCGACCGGCACGGGTCCTGTTCCGGCAGCGGTGCGCCGCGCCGCGTCCGATATCGTCTCGCCTCGTGATTTTCCGCCCCGACCGTCTCACGCCCGCCCGCTGCCCAGCGCATCGGTCGCACGCGGCGCCGGGGTGTTTCATGCCTTACGAGTGAAGACCCACAGGAGGACACCATGAAGACGACCAGACCGCCGCTGCTGTGCAGTGCGGCGATGGCACTCGCGCTTACCGCGAGCGCCGTCCACGCCGAGACCATCCGCTTCTGGACGACGGAGGAGCAACCCGAACGGCTGGCGCGGCAGGAAACCATGGCGGAAGCCTTCGCCAAGGCCACAGGCACCGACGTCGAGGTGATCCCGGTCACCGAGTCCGAGCTCGGCACCCGGGCGACCGCGGCCTATGCCGCCGGTGACCTGCCCGACGTGATCTACCACCCGCTGTCGCTCGCCCTGCCCTGGGCAGAGGCCGGCATCCTCGACCCGGACGCCGCGACCGACGTGATCGAGGATCTCGGCGCCGACAGCTTCGCGTCGGGCGCGCTCGAGATGGCAAGCTTCGACGGCGGCTATGCCTCGGTGCCCGCCGACGGCTGGACCCAGATGATCGTCTACCGCAAGGACCTGTTCGACGAGAACGGCCTCGAGCCGCCGACCACCTACGCCGCGGTCGAGGCGGCGATCGACGCGCTGCACAACCCGCCCGAGATGTATGGCTTCGTCGCCGCCACCAAGGTCGACGAGGCCTTCATGAGCCAGGTACTCGAGCATGTCTTCCTTGCCAACGACGTGTCGCCGGTGGGCCCGGACGGGGTGATGGCGCTCGACGAGGCGAAGACCACCGAGGTGCTGGAGTTCTACAAGACGCTCGCCGACGCCTCGCCTCCGGGCGATCTCTACTGGGACCAGTCGCGCACGCTCTACTTCGCGGGCGACGCGGCGATGATCATCTGGTCGCCCTTCATCCTCGACGAGCTCGCCGGCCTGCGCGACAGCGCGCCGCCGACGATCACCGACGATCCGACCTCGACCGAGCTGGCCTCGAAGACCGGAATCGTCACCAACTTCGCCGGCCCCTCGAACCCCGACGGCGCAGCCTGGGCCTCGATCAACATGTTCGGGATCACCGGCGACGCCTCGACCGACGCTGCGATCGACTTCGTGAAATACTCGATGGACGAGGGCTACGTGGACACGCTGGCCATCGCGCCCGAGGGCAAGTTCCCGATCCGCCGGGGCAACGGCGACGATCCGGAGTTCTTCGTCAAGAAGTGGGCCGAGCTTCCGGTCGGCGTTGACCGCAAGGCCCCGCTGGGCGAGCTCTACCCGCAGGAGATGATCGACGAGATCGTCGGCGGGCTCGACGTGGCGCAACGCTGGGGCGTCGCCGACGGGCAGCTCGCGCTTGCCTCGAAGATGGTGAACAGCCAGGTCATCAACCGCGTCGTGCGCGAATACATCGACGGCCAGGTCGACGCCGCCGCCGCGGTGGCCGAGATGAACGAAGAACTGGCCGCCATCCAGTAGGACGGCCCCGCCCCTCTCCCGCCCTGGCGGAGAGGGGCACCGCTTGCGGAGACAGCGCTGATGAGCGACGCGACCCCACCTACCGGCACCGGACCGCTCGCCCGCCGCGAGGCGCGGCTGGCGTGGGGGCTGCTCTTTCCGACGCTGGCGGCGGTGTCCCTTGTGGTGATCCTGCCGCTGCTCGCGGTGTTCTGGATCAGCTTCAAGCCCGTGGGGCTCGCCGACCTGCGACCGCCTACCCCCATCGTGCGCGAGGACATCCGCGGCGACCTAGAGGCGCCCGGAGACGAGGCCACGCTGCGCTACCGGCTGCGCAACTCCTCGCAGGACCAGCCGATCCTCGGGGTGACGCTCAGCGACGACTGGCCCGCCGGGCTCCGGCCCGGTGAGCTCGATCCGCGCTGCGAGATCGCCGAGACCCGCCTTTACTGCGATTTCGGCGACTGGGAGGGCGGCATGCGCGAGCAGATCCGCATCCCGGTGACCGCCGATGCCGGTTACTTCGAGGCAGCGCCCGCCACCGACAGCGCGCCGGTGATGACCGGGCAGGCCCGCAACATCCTCACGAATTTCGACTTCACGCTGGAGAACTTCGCGCGGGTCTTCGATGGCCGCGAGTTCTGGGCGGTGCTCGGGGTCACGGTGTTCTACACCGTCTTCGGCACGCTCGGCGCGCTGGTCATGGGGCTGTTCGCCGCGATGCTGCTGAACAAGTCGTTCCGTGGCCAGGGCATCCTGCGCGGGCTCTACCTGTTTCCCTACGTGGCGCCGGTGATCGCCGTGGCCTTCGCCTGGATCCTGCTCTTCGATCCGTTCTCGGGCTCGGCCAATGCGCTGCTGATCCAGATGGGCGTGAGCGAACAGGCCATCAACTTCTTCGGCGAGCGGCCACTGGCGCTGATCATGGTCACGCTGTTCGAGATCTGGCGCTACTTCCCGCTGTCGTTCCTGTTCATCCTCGCCCGGATGCAGTCGATCGACCACGACATGTACGAGGCCGCCGACATGGACGGGGCCTCGCCGTTCCAGAAGTTCTGGTACCTGTCGCTGCCGCAGCTCGTGGGCATCCTGTCGGTGCTGTTCCTGCTGCGCTTCATCTGGACGTTCAACAAGTTCGACGACATCTTCCTGCTGACGGGCGGCAATGCCGGCACGCGGGTGCTGACGGTGAACGTCTACGAGCAGGCCTTCGCGCTGTCGAACATCGGTGCCGGTGCCGCCGTGGCGGTGGTGATCTTCTGCTGCCTGCTGCTGTTCTCGGTGCTGTTCTTCCGCCTGATGAGCCGGGAGGAAGGGCTGTGATGGTGTCGCTTCTGGCCGGTGGAGATTTCGGGGGCGCTGCCCCCGCGCGCGCCGGGGCGCGCTTCCCCCGAGGTATTTTCGAACCAGAGAAGTCCTGGAGGGCGCGATGAGGGCGGTGCGTTTCGGATATGTCACCGGGCCGGTGCTGGGGGCGCTGTGGTGCCTTGTCGTGGCGACGACCGTCGCCGTGGCGATGAGCCTGGCCACCGGCGAGGCGTTCCGCCCGACGCTATGGGGCGCGCTTGTCGCCGGTGCGGCGCTGGGGCTGGCGTGCCTGCGCCCCGGCGGGCGGCGCGCGCCGATATGGCCGGTGGCGGTGGCGGCGGTGATCCTCGCGGGCTCGGCCGCGGGCTTCGGCCCGCTGGCGGTGGGCGGCGACACCGGCGTGCTGGCGGCCTGGATCGGTTGGCTGGGCGCGGTGGGCTTCACCGCGCTGGGACTTTGGAAGATGCTCGACGAATGCCGCCCGGGCCGGCTTACGCGGCACGAGTTCGAGGAGGCGGTGATCCGTTTCCTGACCGGGTTCGGCTACATCTTCTTCACCGCCATCGTGCTGATCCCCTTTTACGTCATGGTGATGACCAGCCTGAAGAACCAGTCCGAGCTGATGGCCAACCCGCTGGATTTCACCATCGACCTGAGCCAGGGCTGGGGACTTCTGCGCAGCTACGCGGAGCTGATGACCGACTACGATTTCGGGCGTTATCTCTGGACCAGCTTCTACGTCTCGGTGCTGACGGTGCTCATCACCCTCGCCTTCGCGATCCCCGGCGCCTATTCCGTGGCCCGGCTGCGGTTCCGGGGGCAGGCGCTTTTCGCCCGCTCGATCCTGCTCATCTACATGGTGCCGATGATCGTTCTGGCGCTGCCGATCTACATCGGCTTTTCCATGACGGGGCTGCGCAACACCATCTTCGGCATCGTGATGATCTACCCGGTGACCACGATCCCGGTGGCACTCTACATGCTGCAGGGCTACTTCCGCGGCCTGCCCGCCGAGGTCGAGGAGGCCGGGCTCATGGACGGACTCAGCCGGCTCAAGGTGATCTGGAAGATCACCCTGCCGCTGTCTCTGCCGGCGCTGGCGAGCGTGTCGCTCTACGTCTTCATGATCGCCTGGAACGAGTTCCTGCTGGCGTTCATGCTGCTCGACGACCCTTCGAAATTCACGCTCACGCGGGGGATCGCCTCGCTCAACTCTTCCGAGGTGCCACGGCAGCACCTGATGGCAGGCTCGGTGATCGCCACCGTGCCGATCATGGTGCTGTTCCTGGGCCTCGAACGCTTCATGACCAAGGGGCTGACCGCCGGCTCCGTGAAAGGATGACGATGCACGACGACACCGCCCGCGCCATCCTGCGCGGCAACGACCGCACGACCGACGGGGGCGCCTACACGGTGCCAACCGACATGCTATACCCGTTCCAGTGGAACTGGGACAGCGCCTTTGCCGCGTGGGGGTTCTCGACCTTCGACACCGACCGGGCGTGGCGCGAGCTCGAGACGCTCTTTGCCGCGCAATGGGCCGACGGCATGGTGCCGCACATGGTGTTCCACGACGCAGCGCCAGGCTACTTTCCCGGCCCCGACGTCTGGGGCGCGGGGGGCGAGGTGCCGACCTCGGGGATCAGCCAGCCGCCGGTGGCCGCGACCATGGCGCGGCTGGTCTGGGAGGCCGACCCGGAGGCCGGGCGCACCCGCATGGCGGCGCTCTACCCGAAGCTGCTGGCGTGGCACCGCTGGTGGATGGAGACCCGCTGCGGCTCGGGCGCGGTGGCGGTCTGCCACCCCTGGGAATCCGGCCGAGACAACTGCCCGGACTGGGACGTGGGCCTGGCCGGCGTCGACGGCTCTGGCGCGGGCGACTACGCCCGGCGCGACGAGGCGCAGGTGGACGGCGCGCAGCGACCCACCAAACAGGAATACGACCGCTACCTCGCGCTGGTGCGCTTCGGCCGCGACTGCGGCTGGGACCAGGCGACGATCGTGGCCGACTGCCCCTTCTACATGGCCGACCCGGGCATGACCTTCATCCTGATCCGCGCCCATGACGACCTTGCCGCCATGGGCCGGTCGCTGGGGCAGGACGTGACCGAGCTCGAGGGCTGGGCCGCCGCCCTGCGCGACGGCGTGGACAGCCTGTGGAACCCCGAGCTCGGCGCCTGGGACGCGAAGGACCTGCGCAGCGGGGCATGGGCCGGCATCGTGGGATCCGGGGCGCTGCTCTGCTGGCTCGCCGGCTGCGAGCGTCCCGAGATGGAGGCGCACCTCGCGCGCATGTGGGACGCGGTGACCTACGGGCTGCCGTCTTCGGACCCCGAGGCGCCGAGCTTCGAGCGCAAGCGCTACTGGCGCGGGCCGGTCTGGCCGCAGATGAACGCGCTGATCGCGCTCGGCTTCCTGCGGGCGGGGCGCGACTGGGACGAGGCACGGCTGCGCGAGGAGACCGCCACGCTGATCGAGACATCCGGCTTCCGCGAGTATTTCGATCCGATCGACGCCGCGCCCTGCGGCGGTGACAGTTTCACCTGGACGGCGGCGGTCTGGCTGGCCTGGGCGGGGAGGTAGAGGACCATGGCAAGCATCGAACTCAGGGCCGTCGAGAAGTGGTATGGCGAGGTGCAGGTCATCAAGGGCGTCGACCTCGCCATCGAGGAAGGCGAGTTCATCATCTTCGTCGGCCCCTCGGGCTGCGGGAAATCCACGCTGCTGCGGATGATCGCCGGGCTGGAAGAGACCTCGCGCGGGCAGATCGTGATCGGTGAGCGTGACGCCACCGCCGAGCCGCCCGCCCGGCGCGGGCTCGCCATGGTGTTCCAGAGCTATGCGCTCTACCCGCACATGTCGGTGCGCGACAACATGGGCTTCTCGCTCAAGGCCGCCGGGGTGAAGAGGCCCGAGATGGACGCCAAGGTCGACGAGGCCGCCCGGGTCCTGAAACTCGAGCCTCTTCTCGACCGTCGCCCGAAGGATCTCAGCGGCGGCCAGCGCCAGCGGGTCGCCATCGGACGCTCGATCGTGCGCGACCCCACCGCCTTCCTCTTCGACGAGCCGCTCTCGAACCTCGACGCCGCGCTCCGGGTCGAGATGCGCTACGAGATCGCCAAGCTGCACCAGGCCCTGCAATCGACGATGATCTACGTCACCCATGACCAGGTCGAGGCCATGACCCTCGCCGACCGGATCGTCGTGCTCGAGGCCGGTCGGGTCAGCCAGGTGGGCTCCCCGCGCGAGCTCTACGAGCGCCCCGGAAACCTCTTCGTGGCGCAGTTCATCGGCAGCCCGAAGATGAACGTCTTCCCCGCGGACACCCCCGGTCTGCGGCTCGAGACAACGCTGCCACCGGAGGCCGCGCATTTCGGCATCCGCCCCGAGCACATCAGCCTTGGCGACCCCGGCAGCGGCCAGATCGACGGCACCGTCGACATCGTCGAATATCTCGGCGCCGACACCTATGTCATCGCCGACTGCGGTGCCGCCGGCAAGCTCACGGTGCGCACCCATGACGACGCGGGTCTCGCCCCGGGCCGGACCTGCGGCCTCGCCTTCGAACCCGGCCGGACGCATCTCTTCGACGAGGCCGGCCTCGCGCTGCGCTAGCGGCTTCTTCTGGCCAAGAATATTCCCGGGGTGAATTGGCGCGGCACGCGCCAAGAGGGGCAGCGCCCCTCCGCCCGTGCGCATTGGCGCATGGGCGCGCGCCGGCGCCCGTGCTAAGGCGCCGGCGAGACCTTCAAGGAGCGCCCGCCATGATGCCCCCCGCCCTGCCCCTCACCCGTGATCTCGTTCTGATCGGCGGCGGTCACACCCACGCGCTGGTGCTCCGCATGTGGGGGATGGCCCCGCTGCCCGGGGTGCGCGTCACGCTGATCAATCCCGGCCCCACCGCGCCCTACTCGGGGATGCTGCCGGGCTTCGTCGCCGGTCATTACGACCGCGACGCGCTCGACATCGACCTCGTGAAACTGGCGCGCTTCGCGGGCGCCCGGGTCATCCTCGGCGCCGCGCAGGGGATCGACACCACCGCCCGCCAGATCCACGTCGCAGGCCGGCCGCCGGTAAGCTTCGACGTGGCCTCGGTCGACATCGGCATCACCTCCGAAATGCCCGGGCTGCCGGGCTTTGCCGACCACGCGGTGCCCGCCAAGCCGCTCGGCCCCTTCGCGACGAAATGGGCGCGCTACCGGGATGGCAAAGGCCCGGCCCGGGTGGCGGTGATCGGCGGCGGCGTCGCGGGGGCAGAGCTCGCTGCCGCCATGGCTTATGCGCTCGGGCGCAAGGGCCGCGCGGCGCAGGTGCATCTCGTCGACCGGGGCGCCGCGCTCTCGACGCTGCGGGCGCCCGCCGCCGCGAAACTGCGCGCCGCGCTCTCCGGTCTCGGCGTCAGCCTGCATGAACATGCGCAGATCGCGGCGGTCACCGCCGAGGGCCTCATGCTGGACGACGGCAGCACGATCGCGGCCGATTTCGTCACCGGCGCAGCCGGAGCGAAACCGCACGGCTGGCTTGCGGGCACCGGTCTCGACCTGCACGAAGGCTACATCGCCGTCTCGCCCACGCTTCAAAGCAGCCACCCCGACATCTTCGCCGCCGGCGACTGCGCACATCTCACCGAGACCCCGCGCCCCAAGGCCGGCGTCTACGCCGTGCGCGAGGCGCCGGTGCTGTTCGACAACCTCCGCGCCCGGCTCGCCGAGGACGGCTCGCCGCGCCCCTACCGCCCGCAGCGCGACTACCTCAAGCTGATCTCGCTGGGGAACAAGTCGGCGCTCGGCGACCGCTTCGGCCTCGCGCTCTCGGGCCCGCTCATGTGGCGTTGGAAGGACCGCATCGACCGCCGCTTCATGCAGAAGTTTCATGACCTGCCGCAGATGAGCCCGCCGCCGCTGCCCGTGCCGCGCGCCGCCGGCAGCCGCGAGGCGCTCGGCGACAAGCCGATGTGCGGCGGCTGCGGCGCCAAGGTCGGCCGCGATGCGCTGTCGGCCGCGCTCACCCACCTGCCGGCACCGGTCCGGCCCGATGTCACCGCCCTGCCCGGCGACGACGCGGCGCTGCTGCTCACCGGTGGCACGCGGCAGGTGATGACCACCGACCACCTGCGCGCCTTTGTCGAGGACCCGGTGGTCATGGCCCGCATCGCCACCGTGCACGCGCTTGGCGACATCTGGGCGATGGGCGCCGACGCGCAGGCCGCGACCGCCAGCCTCACCCTGCCCCGCATGTCCGAGGCGCTGGCCGAACGCACCCTGACCGAGATCCTCACGGCAGCATCGGACATCCTGCGCGGCGCCGGTGCCGAGATCGTCGGCGGACATTCCTCGATGGGCGACGAGATGACCATCGGCTTCGCCATCACCGGGCTCTGCGCGCAGGACCCGATCACCCTTGCCGGCGCGCGAGAGGGCGACGACCTGGTGCTCACCAAGCCCATCGGCTCGGGCGTCGTCATGGCCGCCGAGATGCAGGGGCTTGCCCGCGGTGCCGACGTGGCGGCGGCGCTCGCCAGCATGACCCGCCCGCAGCAGGACGCGGCCGAGATCCTGCGCGGCGCGCACGCCATGACCGATGTCACCGGTTTCGGCCTCGCGGGGCACCTGCACGGGATCTGCATGGCCTCGGGCAAGAGCGCCGAGCTGAACGTCAACGCGATCCCGCGCCTGCCCGGCGCCGAGGCGCTCGCCGCTGCGGGCGTCCGCTCGACGCTCTACCCCAAGAACCGCGACGCCGTGCCCGGGCTTGCCGCCGACAGCCCCGCCGCCGAGCTGCTGTTCGATCCGCAGACCGCCGGCGGCCTGCTCGCGTCCGTTCCCGACGGAGCGGCGCGCGTCGAAGAGCTGCGCGCACTCGGCTACGAGGCTGCGGTGATCGGACGGATCGTCGGCGACTGGCCGGGTCACATTTCGCTGGTGTGAAGCCTCTCGGCAATGCGGTCGGCGAGCCGGTCCAGACCCGCGTCGTCCAGCGTCGGCGTCTCGAACCGCTCCATCACGTCGGGCGCCATGGCCGCCATGGATTTCTCGTAGGCCGGATCGTAGTGATCGGCGGCCAGCGACCGGCAGAGCGCGATGCGCTCGCCCGCGTCGATCAGCGCGCCCCAGCTGTCGACCAGCGCATGACCGCGATGGTAACGCAGCGGATCGAGCTGCGCCTTGAGCCGGTCGCCGTCGGAAAGGATGTCGTCATAGGCCGCGTCGAGGTAGACCGCCCGCGCCTCCAGCGGCGCGCCGACCTCGATCCAGCGGGCGGCCTTCATCCCGGCCCAGAGCGACGGCGGCACGAGGATCTGCCCGACCTTGCTGCTCTCGGCCTCGACGACCACCGGCCGCGCCGGGTCGAGCTTCGACAGGGCCAGGGCAAGCTCCGTCTCGAAGCCCTTCTGGCTCGGCTGCCCGCCCGGCATGTCGCCCAGGAGCGAGCCCCTGTGCCGCGCCAGCCCCTCGAGGTCGATGACCTGCACGCCGCGCGCCGCCAGCCGCGGCAGCAGCGCCGTCTTCGCGGTGCCGGTGTAGCCGCCGAGCTGGATGAAGCGGTGCGGCAGGCTGTCCTCGTAGAGCGCCTTGGTGACCAAGCGCCGGTAGGTCCGGTAGCCGCCGTCGATCTTCTCGGCCCGCCAGCCGATTTCCTTCAGCATCCACTCGAAGGCGCCAGAGCGCTGCCCGCCCCGCCAGCAGTAGACCAGAGGCCGCCAGCCACCGTCGTGATGCGACAGCGGCCCCTCGATATGCCCGGCGGCATTGCGGAACACCAGCGCCGCCCCGAGCTTGCGGGCCAGGAACGGGCTCTGCTGCTTGTAGATCGTCCCGACCCGCGCGCGTTCCTCGTTGTCGAGAACCGGCAGGCTGATCGCGCCGGGCACGTGGTCCTCGGCGAATTCGGCGGGGCTGCGCACGTCGATGACCGTGTCGAAGCCGTGATCGAAGATCTCGTTGAGCGAAGAATAGGAGCGCGCCATGGCGCCAGATGTAGCCTGCTGCCCTGCCCGAGGGAAGCCGCAACGCGCATTGTTTGCCGGGGTGGATTTTTTCGGCGAAACCCTCTGGACACTCCCGGCGCCCTCGGCTATCTCGCCTCCACCCGAGGGGCAACGCCCTTCACCCAGTGCCCGGGTAGCTCAGGGGTAGAGCAGTGGATTGAAAATCCTCGTGTCGGTGGTTCGATTCCGCCCCCGGGCACCACTTCTTCAGATAAGAAGTTGGTTTCGCTTAAGCTTCTCGCAGTTTCTTTGAGCTGTAGAGCATGTGGAAGATCAATTCGCCCGTGTTCACCTTACTGAAGTCCGGGATGCATTACTTCAGCAGTCGCATCCTGACCGGGTTGAAAGCCACGACACGGCGCCTCGCATCGCCTTTCCGCTTCGTATGAGGTCCGCCCGGATTGTCGAGGCCAAGCGCCCGCACGATCAACTCGGCGCAGACGCCTACTCAGATGTTGAAGACCCCGACGAACAACTCGCGGAAAGCGTGTCTTGGTCATACTCACAGGCTTCTTGAGAGCAGCCTGTCAAACGGCACCGGGTAATGATCTTCCGCATCGCTCTTCTAGGCCAGGCTCAACGAAAACACATCCAGACACTGCTGACCGAGGGGATCTGCGCCGGCACCCGATCAATCTCCTGCCAGACATGCACGAGCATTTTTGGCGCCGGCTTCAACGCAGGGGTCCATCCAATGCGCCTTGCTTCCCTACACTCCCTGCTGCGGCGCACAGGACCGCCGCGCCACGCAGGCTCGTAGCCAACTACTACTTTAGTTTATTTTTGATAATTATAATTTACAAAAGAAGTCGTTTTCGCTCTAGTCAGCGCCATGACATGGCAAAAAGACAAACCTCAGACAGCAGCAGGCGCGCCGGGCGCGCTGCGGGAGACGTCCCGGGCGCGGCTCGCCGCGCTTGCGGATGCCGAGGTGCTGATCCTGGGCGGAGGCGTGAACGGCGTTGCCACGCTGCGCGAGCTCGCGCTCAACGGCGTCTCCTGCGTGCTGCTGGACAGTGGCGACTTCGCAAGCGGCGCAAGCGGCGCCTCGAGCCGGATGGCGCATGGCGGGCTGCGCTACCTGGAAGGGCGCGAGTTCCGCCTCGTCGCTGAATCCGCCCGCGAGCGGAACCGCCTGATCGCCAATGCCGGCCATCTCGTGAAACCACTGAAGATCACCGTGCCCCTCGAACACCTCGTTTCGGGCATCGTAGGCTCGGTGACACGGTTCCTTGGCCTGTCGCGTCGTAGCGGTCCGCTCTCCCTTGCCGCGCTCGAGGGGGCCTTGCGCATCTACGAAGCCTATGGCCGTCGCGAACACCCCCTCCCCGCCCATCGGACCCTCCTGCGGCGCGAGCGTTTTCCCGCAGGTCTTTCGCCGCGTACCCGTGCCGTCGTCACCTATTACGATGGCCAGATCACCCAGCCCGAAGGCCTGATGTTCGAGATGATCGCCGAGGCCATGGCGCAGGGACCGCACGTCGCAGTGCTGAACCATGCGACGTGGCACCGCGAAGACGGCCAGTTCGTCGTCGGCGACAGCTTCGGTCGCGAGGTCTGGCGGCTCGCACCGAAGGTGGTGGTGAATGCCACCGGCGCCGCGATCGACCGGGTGAACGCGGAGCTGGGCGGTGAAACGCACTATCTCCGCGGGGTGAAGGGGGCGCATCTCGTGCTCGACAACCCTGAGCTGCATGCCCGCATGAACGGCCACGCCTTCTACTTCGACGATGGCACCGGGCGCATGATCATCACCCTTCCCGTGGGCGACAACGTGCTGGCCGGTACCACAGAGGTCGAGACCAACGACCCCGGGGACCGACACATCGCGGAAGACGAAATCGGCTACCTGCTGCGGGCCATGGACGGGCTTTTCTCCGACATCCCGGTGACCTCGGAGCAGATCGTTTCGATGACCACGGGCATTCGCCCGCTGCGGCGCAGCGACGGCTCGGTCACGAGCGCTGCGCGCGACCATGCGCTCGAAGAGAACCGCTTTGCCGGGCTCGACGCGCCGGTCCTGTCCCTCGTGGGCGGCAAGTGGACCACCTTCCGCGCCTTCGGGGAAGAAACAGCGGACCGCGCCCTTGCACTGCTCGGACGGGACAGGAAGGTCTCGACGGCCAGCCGGCGCTACCCGGGGGCCGCACCCTGCTCTGCGGACGACCTCGCCCGCGAAACCGGCGTCGCGCCGGTGCTGGCAGAACGACTTGTGACCCGATACGGCGCCCTGGCGCGCGCGCTGGCACCATTGTGCACCGGGGCCGGCGCCATGCCGCTGACCGGCGCCTCTCTGTATTGTCGCGGCGAGATCGTCTGGGCCATTCGTGAACGCGGCGCGCAGCGGATCGAGGACATCGTCCTGCGACGGAGCCGCCTGACCTTCGGACAGGGGCTGCGCGACGACACGCTCGCAGATCTGGCCGGGATCCTTCAGGCCGAAACCGGTCGTCCGCACGCGGACATCGCCGCCGAGGTGGAAGCGGTCCGCGCGGATCCCCGGCTGATGGGTATGCGCACCCGGTCCGGGGAGGACGCGGCATGAGCGGGGATCTCATCATCGCCATCGACGCCGGCGGCACAGCGGTCAAGGTCGTCGCCTTCGACCTGCAGGGCAATGCCTTCGCCTCGGAAACCGCGGATGTCGAGACGGTGCACCACGCCGACGGGCGGGTCGAGCGTGATGTCGCTGGCTTCTGGCAGGGCACGGTCTCGGCGCTGCGCCGGATCGTGGCGGATTGTGCCGGGCACCGGATCGCGGGCATCGGCTGCACCGGCTTCGGCAACGGCATCTTCCTCGTGGACGAGAACGGCCACGGCACGCGCCCCGGCATCGTTTCGGTGGACCACCGTGCACAGCCGCTGGTGGACGAGCTCGAAACCGAGGGCACCGCGCCGGCCATCGCGGGCATCACCGGGAACCGAATCTGGGGCGGACAGACCCTCATGCAGGTGGCGCAGCTTGCGCGCACCGAGCCCGAGGTCATGGCGCGCACCCGCTGGGCACTGGCCTGCAAGGACCTGATCCGCCTGCGGCTGACCGGCGAGGCCCTGACCGACCCGACCGAGGCCAGCGGCGGCGGAATGATGGACATTGCGCGCGGCGGCTATGCCACCGAGGCGTTCGAACGGATCGGCCTTGCCCCGCATGGCCACCGCCTGCCCCGGATCGTCGCGAGCGACAGCATCGCCGGCCGCGTCTCGGCCGCCGCCGCCGCAGAGACCGGCCTGCCCGAAGGCACGCCCGTCGCGGGCTCGATGATGGACGTGGCCGCCTGCTCCCTCGGGGCCGGGGCCGTGGATGCGCCGGTGCTCACCATGATCGCCGGGACCTGGTCGATCAACAGCCTCGAGAGCGGCCCGCCCACCGGCGAAGGCGTTCCGATCCTCAACATGCACTACCGTGGTGCCGGGAAGCGACTGATTGCCGAGGGCAGCCCCTGCTCGGCGGCCAACCTCGGCTGGTTCCTCGACACTGCCATGGGAAAGCGTGTCACGGTCGACGAGGCCAATGCGCTGGTCGCCGCAAGCCCCGCTGCGACCCGGCGCTGCCAGTTCCTGCCCTATGTCTTCGGCCCCGAGCCCCGGCGCGGCGGCTTCGTCGACATGGGCGCGACGGACGACCTGGGCTCGATGCTGAGAGCGATCTACGAGGGCGTGGCCTTTCAGTCCCGTCGCCACGCCGAGCACGCCGTGGCGCTGACCGGGCGTCCCTTTCCGCCGACGATCCGACTGGCCGGAGGCGCGGCGAAGTCGCCGGTCTGGGGACAGGTCTTCGCCGATATATGCCAACGGCCCGTGGAGGCCGTGCGCGCCCCGGAGGTGGGGGCCCTCGGCGCGGCGATCTGCGCGGCGGTGGCCTGCGGCGCCTATGCCGATCTCGGCGAGGCGAGCCGCGCCATGACCGGTGTTGCGCGCTGCCATACGCCGGACCCCGCGCTTGCCGGGTTTTACGACGACAGGTTCCGCAGTTTCTGCCGGCTCGACGAAGGGGTGGCCGCGCTGCTGGAGGAGGCGGCCCGACACGGCCGCGAGGAGAAGACCGAAACCGCATAGGGAGGAAGACCAATGCATCGCAAGACTTTGCTGCTGGGCACGGCGCTCTGCGCGCTGGCCGCACAGGCCCAGGCGCAGGACGAGATGGCCTGCAAGGGCGAGGTGCCGACGCTCAACGTCATCGGCCAGGGCATGCCCGCCGTCACCGCGCTGGACGACAAGCTCTCGGAGTTCAACAAGAAGTGGGACACCGAGGTGCGCATCACCATGCTGGGCGAGAACGAGCGGCGCGCCAAGGCGCGGCTCGACGCCTCGACCGGGGCCGGCGCCTACCAGGTGCTCTACATCGACGAGGCCAACCTTGCCGAATATGTCTCGGCCGGATGGGTCTACCCGCTCGGCGAGGTGGTTCCCGAAAGCTATG